>Ga0310695_10004676_pt1 | contig 24865 bp, 29 predicted proteins | sample RumenRJG_04DNA_FD_203882 | JGI IMG/M metagenome (GOLD analysis project Ga0310695, IMG submission 203882) | Bovine rumen microbial communities from Lethbridge, Alberta, Canada - RJG_04 (v2) (version 2) | ecosystem: Host-associated > Mammals > Digestive system > Stomach > Rumen | place: Canada...
ACTTCTAAACATCCCGTGACCACTTATGACCCTTTGCCAGCAATCCGTGATAACAGAACGGACTCGGGATTGCGTTATGCCCTAACTGTCAAACTCAGGATAGAAAGAAAGGTGATATGGACACTTTATTTTGCCGTTTATGTCTTTTTTTTTAAATTTCAGTGTGCTGTTAGGTGTTTAGCACCATGAAGATGGAGTCACATCATCGGATGAAACAGTAGTCGGTATTTATACCGATTAAGACACTAAATTTATGATGAAATAAGTTTACGAAGGGGAATCTTAACTCTGTATTGCAATCTAGTTTTTTTATCTCTCTAGCCTGTCTTTTATCGTTCTTTTTATTTCTGTAATGGGGTCCACATTAAGCGGATCAATGTCCCGATTGACGGCAACGTAGAATGACAGATGATCTCCGAACATCATGGAGTAAACCATCCTCTCCAGGAGGGTGTCGCCCTTGATATCAACAACCACCGGGGAAATTCCTTTCCTCTTCATGACATCTACCGTAGAGTCAACCAGCTTACAGATGTCTTTGTCCATGTAGTCCCTAAGAATGATCGGTAGGAAGAGGCTACGATGTTGATCCTCATACCAACCAACAATTTCGTTGTGATTGAATTCCGGCATCACTCCTGAAAATGCAATCAGTTTGGCGTTCTCATTGAGTTGATTCTTGAGTCTTACAGCTATAGCATCCATATCTGGAGTTCCGTATACGACCGGGATCCTTGCACCTACGTCGCAACATTCCCGGGTAATTTCGTCTGCAATCCAATGAGTATAGGAATCGTTCATTTCCATATGTTTCTGGGATATTCTGAGCCAAGGTAGCATTTTTCTTAATTGGTAGCGGATGCCAGGACCTCCCGCATCTTCGATTATGCCGCCGACGATTCCGATGAACCACCCAATGGCTGAACGAGGTTGGATCTTATCTCCTCCAATTTTCAGAAGGATATTGTTGTTTTCTTTCGCTAATTTTTCCAGTTCTCCGCCATATGTGACGACGACAGTGTCCAATCCAGCCGCCATCGATTTGTTATATAATTCGACAGTTTCGAATGTATTGCCGCTGTAAGAGCATGCAACGACGAGAGTATTGTTATCAGCGTATTCTGGAATGGCCATGGTCTTCGCAACATCTACTTTGATGGAGGATTGATAGTACATGGAATCCCTGTAGATTGCCCCCCCTATGGCGGATGCACCCATCCCAGCTATTATGATGTGCGTGTAGCAGTGGGTTATGCCAGTTTCGACATCAAGTCCCTTTTCTATATCGTCCGCATATCCCATGATTTCGATGGCCATGTCGTTCAAAGACTTAGTCGGATATCTGTCCAATTGTACTCCCTCGGCAATAGAAGTATTTTTGAATCACGCAATCACTATAAATATAATACTCAAACTATTGTGATGAAGCTTTTTCAGTCAGTGATTCGGATAATGGTGCGATTATGTGATTCAACTCTGGAATTACCATGTCATATTTTCTAAAACGCGCTCAATTTCAAATATAAAGAATGGCTGTCAGTCAAGCGGTTGTTTCTCGGATATATGATGATCGAGGTTCGGTGAGGGATTCTTGTTATGACGAGTGCGATTATTTCAGTGGTCATACTGACCAATGAGCGCCCTGCCGCAATATTCGAGCGGGCATATCTGAGTGTAATCGTACAGACTTCCCCGCCATCGAAGATCGTGGTCGTGGATACAGGTTCTGATTAGAAAATAAAGGAGCAGAAGATTTCCATCACAGATTCCCAGATATTGAATGGAATAGAATTGGAGTATGTCTGTGTAGAGAACACCCCTTTGGCAAGGAATATCGGCGCAGAGCATTGCATAGGAGATTGCATCGCATTCCTCGACGATGACGATGAATGGTATCCGGAGAAGTTGGAAATGCAATCGCGTGCAATGAATGGGGATGCATCCTTAGTCGTCTCCCAGTATGTTCAGGAGGGGGGAAAATGCCCAGCGAGGGCACCTGTCGATCGGGAGTCCATATTGGCGAGGAACTGGGTGGGATGCACCTCGTTCCCCTTGATACGGCTCAAGAGTTTTCAGGATGCCGGGGGCTTCGATTCGCAAATGAGGTCTAATCAAGAATGGGAGTTGTGGATGAGGCTCCTCGACAATGGATGCGTAGCCTTCACGGAAGGTGAATTGGGGATTAAGCATCTTAGTGACAATTCAATAACCGCCGAGAGATCAAAGAGGCGCCAGGGGTGGTTCAGGTTATTCGTGAAGCATCTTGGGGAATACATCGGTGATCGGGAATCGTTTCGCATAGCCCTGGACTATTGTTTCAGGGATCTATTCAGGCTGAAGGCGTACTGCTCCTCATAGATTGCATTCGAGATATACGGAATCGTAAGAGCAGATGACGTGCTATTCAGGCATCTCCGCCGGAAAAAACCTGACGATCGTCGAATGCCAAGTATGATTCTAAATATGTAATGGCCCATCAGTACTCATGAAGGTCTCAGTCGTCGGCACAGGTTATGTGGGTCTCTCCCTGGCCGTCCTAATCTCTAGGAAGTATGACGTCACAGCCATAGACATCGTCCCTGAGAAGGTGGACATGATCAACCGTGGGATTTCCCCCATTGCCGATAGGGAGATAGAATCGTTCCTGGTTGACGGCGATCTCCGGCTTAAAGCTACTACCGATATCAACGATGCAAAGGAGTCTGATTTCGTCATAGTTGCCACGCCAACCAACTACGATCCTGAGACCCATTATTTCAACACTGGATCTGTGGAATCCGTCATCAGGCAACTTCAAGTTATATGTCCGGAAGCCACAATCGTCATCAAATCCACCATTCCAATCGGCTTCACAGAGAGGTTCTGCAAGGATAACGACATACACAATGTGATTTTCTCCCCCGAGTTCCTTAGGGAGGGCAGGGCGTTGTATGACAATCTCCACCCCTCTAGGATCATCGTCGGGGTCCCTCGGGATTCCGAACTGGAAGATAAGGCGGAGGAATTCACATCCCTCCTTGCGGAATGCGCCGAGGATAGCGGCATAAGGGCCCTCGTCATGGGCTCCACTGAGGCGGAATCAGTCAAGCTGTTCTCCAACACCTACTTGGCTATGAGGGTAGCCTACTTCAACGAGCTGGACACCTTCGCGGAATCCTACGGTTTGAACTCTCGTGAGATAATTTCCGGCGTGAGTCTGGACCCCAGGATAGGCGACTACTACAACAACCCGTCATTCGGATACGGTGGCTACTGTCTCCCCAAGGACACCAAGCAGCTCCTCGCCAACTACCGCGACATACCGCACACTCTCATCGGAGCCATAGTCCAGAGCAACATCGACAGGAAGGAGTTCGTCGCCGACGAGATCAGGAGGAGGATAGGTCCAAAGGGCACCGTCGGAATCTTCCGTCTGGTGATGAAGTCCGGATCCGACAACTTCAGGGAGTCCTCCATACTGGACATCATGAAGTGGCTCAGGGGCGACGGATATCGTGTGGTGGTGTACGAGCCCACTGTCAAGGGGGAGTACATGGAGTTCCCCGTGGAGGAGGACCTTGACAGGTTCAGAGACGGGTGCGACATCATCCTGGCGAACCGCATGGCCGAGGAGCTGCGGCCGGTCATCGGGAAGGTGTACTGCAGAGACATATTCAACAAGGACTGATCCATTATGCCCGACAGTCTTGGATGCTAATTGTCTCCTATTTTTAACTTTACATGGTAATAAACAAGAATTCTCAAGCGGAGTATTTATTTCGTTTAATTGTGAACTGAACGTTGACATGTGAAGTGTCAATATTAATGTCGTGTACAAACCGTTAAGCAAGATACGAATAAAATGCGTGCGGTGGCGGCGATTAACATAACATTATTTTTATCGAACGTAACGTCAATCGGCAGATATAGTGACAGAGTGTACGTGCCTGTATTTGGTGCGTTTTAGATTATTGTCAAAGATCATTGGTAAATACCTTCGACAGATTCTGATAAACCGTTTCAGATAACATCATCGTAACCCGCTAAGAATGGGAATACGTTATTCATAGAAGGGAATGTTAAAAATGAATGGAGTCTATTCGTGATTATGGGCTTGGAACTGTTGATTCCGTCTGCAAAATATATTCAGGAAAATCTGCAGAACATAGGAAAAATGCCGCCTGTTTTATACCCTTTAGGTTCAGGGGTCATATTAGACTATCTCCAATCCCAGTATTCTCCCTTCGTGGATGGGTTCACTATCATCGGTTATGAGGGTGCAGATCAATTAGCAGCCAAGTTGACTGAACCTAAATATCGCAATATCCGCTTGATAACACTCAATTCATTGAATGATCTTGCACATACTGTTTACCATGGGCTGCCGGATGACAATTCCGGAGTAATTATCAATTTCGCGGATACAATCGTGGAAGATAACATCACCAATGAGCAAGAAGATTGTTTCTATTATTCCATGGAGGACATATCCGATCTATGGACCTTCTTCTCTTTCAATGATCGGGAGCTGATTATCTTAGACAAGCCATCAAACTCCATACCCCAAAAGGGCATGGCCTTTACCGGAGTATTCAGACTGTCCGATTCCAAAGTGTTCAAGAGATGCCTCGAGGACACCTTCAACGACAAGCAGTTCGAATGCTCATCATTCTATGAAGCGATCATCAGATACAATCGCATACATCATCTGGAGCCGATAGAAACGAAGCACTGGTATGATATCGGCCACATCGATAGGTACTACAATTCCAAGCTCGAGGTCAAGGCGAGGGAGTTCAACCACATCACCATCGATAAGATGAGGGGCAAGCTCAAGAAGACCAGCGACAACAAGGACAAATTCGTCGGCGAGATATCGTGGTACCTGAAGATCCCTAGTGACATCGAGTACTGCCGCCCGCGCATTTTCTCGTACTCCATGTCCTATAACGAGCCCTACATCGACATGGAGTACTACTCCTATCACACGGTCCACGAGCTGTTTCTCTACGGCAACCTCCGCTACGCACAATGGAAATCCGTGTTCGACCGCATCTCCTTCGTTCTCGATGATTTCTCCCGCTACACCGTCAAGGGCGACCAGATCGTACCGTCACTCAAGAGCATCTATCTGGACAAGACGATCTCGAGATTGGAGACCCTTTCCACCAACCCCCGCTTCGCGGATCTATACAATGTTCCGCTGACGGTCAACGGAATCAGGTACCGCCCGGTATCTGATGTCATAAAGATTCTCAAAGACATCATCCCCGACAGGTTGTTCGATGTCGACCGGTTCTCTATCATCCACGGCGACATGTGCTTCAGCAACATCCTGATCGATGACAACTTCTCCTTCATCAAACTGATCGACCCCCGCGGGAAGTTCGGCTCCTTCGACATATACGGGGATCCCCGCTACGACATCGCCAAGCTCTTTCACAGCGTGGATGGGAAGTACGACATGATAATCAAGGACCAGTTCAGCATCGACATCGACAGGGGCTCCAAGGCGATCGATTTCGAGGTCAGGTCCCCCAAGCACGATTTCGATCTGTTCGAACTGCTCCAATTGGCACTCGCAGACAAGATAGGGGACCAGAAGGACAACATCGAACTAATAGAGTCGCTGCTGTTCCTCAGCATGATACCATTGCACGGCGAGAGCGAAAATCACCAGTTGGCCATGCTATGCACGGGCCTGCAGATCCTGGACAGGGTCTGCGACATCAAGGAGGAGTGAGAATGGGCGAATACGACGGCTACACCTTCGTCTTCGACGTGGACGGGACGATATGCCCCATAAAGTCGAAGGATGAATCGTATGCGGACCTCGTCCCCTATCCAGATGTCGTGAGGAGGATGCGGGAATACCACGATGGGGGTGCGAAGATAGTCCTCTATTCCTCCCGCAACATGAACACGTACAACTGCGATGTCGGGCTGATAAACAAGCACACCGCCCCGGTGATGCTGGAATGGCTAAACAAATGGGATATCCCCTACGATGCGGTCCATTTCGGGAAGGTATGGCCCGGCCACAAGGGATTCTATGTGGACGACCGTTCAGTCCGCCCCGATGAATTCCTCGCCCATTCCGTCGAGGAGCTCGAACAGATCTGCGAGGACTCCCGCCGCCGTACCAGGGGTGGTCTCAGATGAGGGACCTCACGATCATCATCACCATGGCCGGCATGGGATCCCGCTTCCGCAAGGCCGGATACACGGTGCCGAAGTTCATGATAGAGGCCAAGGGCAGGACGCTCTTCGAGTGGTCCATGGACAGCCTTGCCGATTACAACCCCCATGTGGGGAAATACGTCTTCATCGTCCAGCGCAAGGACGATGCGTAGGAATTCATTAGGTCCAAGATGGCCGGCTACGGCATCGATGAGATGTCCATCATCGAGATCGACGGGGTCACCGACGGCCAGGCGACCACATGTATGCTGGCCGCCCCCTATTGCGACCCGGATTCCCCCATCCTGATCTACAACATAGACACCTATGTGGAGCCGGGGGGGATGAGGTACGCGGACATTGCCGGCGACGGGCACATCCCATGCTTCCACGGGGACGGCGACCATTGGAGTTTCGTCAAGACTGACGAATACGGCAACGCATCGGATGTCCAGGAAAAGACCAGGATATCGGACAACTGCTCCATCGGAGCATACTACTTCTCATCCGCCAGGCTGTATGAGGACACCTATAGATCGTTCTATTCGGACCCGAAGAACCTGGTCAACGGCGAAAGGTACATCGCACCGATGTACAGGCTCCTCATCGAGCAGGGGCGCCGTGTGACCGCCAGCAACATAGACCGCTCCAAGGTCCATGTGCTGGGAACGCCGGAGGAGCTGGAGGCTTTCCTGCGGTCGTGATCCCCGTGCGATGGCGAATGCGCCGTAGAGCGCCTGGTCACCATCCAGCGTCTCCCCGCATACCAGCTCGCCAATGGATGATACGGAATCCGACTGGAAGTAACCCTTATCGATGGCCTCCGCATCCTCGCGGATCCGATCTATCAATCCCCTCCTCCTCATGACGCCCCCGCCCAGGATTATGCATTCAGGCGAGAATGAACGGACGCAATCGACGATTAACTGTGCCAGATACGATGATTCCACCTTCCACACGGGGTCGTCATCGGCGATATCCTCCGCCGGAATGCCGTACCTCTTACGGATCGCCGAGCCTGATGCCATGCCCTCCAGGCAGTCGCCGTGGAACGGGCAGCAGCCTCTGAACGGATCGCCGTCAAGGATCCTTACGACCAGATGTCCGATTTCTGGATGCAGTGATCCATGCAGGGGCTCCCCGTCGATTACGACCCCGGCGCCAATCCCGGTACCAACCGTCACGTACACCAGAGGGGAGCACCTGGAATGATGGCCGTAGAGGTACTCCCCCAAAGCGGCGCAGTTGACATCGGTATCGATGGCGATCCTCTCTGTCAAGGGTCTGAGCGCCGAAATCACATCGAAACCGCTCCATGAACGCTTCGGCGTGTCCAGAATATGGCCATATGTCGATGAGGAGCGGTTCAGGGAGATCGGGCCGAACGATGCGACACCGATGGAGCCGATGTCATAGCCGGAGAAGTAATCCAGCGCAGAAGAGGTGAATTCCGCGGGTATGGTGGTAGGGATGCGGATCCTGTCCATGATGGTCCCGTCTTCGGATAGGACTGCGCAGATTATCTTCGTTCCCCCGAGCTCTATGGCACCTGTTAGCATTGAGAGTAGCGTTAGAAATCAGGTTTATAAATAATTCTTGAGGAAGATGGTTCTATCGATTGGATTCTTGTCCAAAAATGTTTTTTCTAGTTCAAGGCGCATAGGTCCCAAGGGCACTGTCTTGGTGTTCCGCCTGGTGATGAAGTTCGGATCCGACAACTTCGGGGAATCCTCCATACTGGACATCATGAAGTGGTTCAGGGGCGACGGGTATCGTGTGATAGTGTACGAGCCCACCGTCAAAGGGGAGTACATGGAGTTCCCCGTGGAGGATGACCTGGACAGGTTCAGGGACGGCTGCGATATCATCCTGGCGAACCGCATGGCGGAGGAGCTGCAGCCGGTGATCGGGAAGGTGTACTGCAGGGATATATTCAACAAGGACCGATCATTATCGTATGGTCGGTTGGATTCGAATAATCGAAAACAAAGTATCGAATTCACGCTAAAATCAATAATATTATACGGTAACTTGACAAACTATGGAATGTAATCAGTGGTGAAAATGAATTCCAATGATGACGCACGCATCGGATTGTTTGAAAAAGTTATAACAGAGGGCGCCACAGACGAAAATGGAAACCTTCTAGATATTTGTGAGATGATCAAACGGAAAAAGGAAGAGAGTGTAGGGGGATAGGTGATACACTTTACCGATTTGGAAAGCCTAGTCAATATAGTTACTGGACGGCAACTGCGTTTGACCAGATTCGATGAGATGTTCTGGGCAGGTGACGAGGGAAAAATTATATTCCAATGTCTCGAGGATGCTGTCCAGACAATCGATGAGAAAGATATTTCGTCTGAGAAAATGCAAAAACTAAAGGCCCTAGTCGAGAATAAAAAGACTAAGGAAGGCGCCCCTGTCATCAATCATTTCTTCTCTGATACTGGAACGTATGAGGAGGCAATTCCGTATGTGATATGCTTCACTACGAATATTACAGGAACGTTATCTCAATGGCTTCGTGATTAGGAAATCGGTATAATATTCCAATCTGATCATCTTGAGTTGGACATCTGTGACAATATGGGCCGCATCTCTCGTCAAGGATGTTTCTCTGCTGCTGAATTGGTGCCAATAAGATACGATAAAGAAATAATCACTGAAAGACTGAAGGAAATTATCATTCATTATCTTAAAAACGAACCAAATGGTGATTTAGAGATTCGTATGGCAGCATCAAGAATAGAAGGGCTTAGATTGGCATGTCTTAAGAGTAATGATGCCAATGAGTGGGAAAAAAGGCTCATTTTTTATTTGCCAGTTAAAGCAGAGAATCATCCTCAGATAATGGAACATGTTCATAATGAACGTAAACTGAATTCTGATGGCGAACTGACTGAATCCTCAACAAATGATAATATACACATTTATCTGAACTTCAATGATGAAAAGAAGGAATTTTGTGCCTATTATAATGATGATGAGATAAGTTTGGAGAAGTGCCAAAATGAATTGGGCGATAGGGGTTCAGAAGTGCATTTATTTAGGCGGCATTTACAATAAAACTTTAGAATTATATTTCATTATCATTCATCGGCGTATCTTGCGATAATCAACGAATATAATTATTCATCAGTGATTGAGATTCGACAGCACATCTATCGCTATCCGCCTGAGCCTCCCCATGACCCCGTCCCAGGGAACAATCGGCACCCAGTCCGAATGGTCCGCGCCGCTCGCCCATTTCATGTCCTTCAGGACATCGCGCGACACCGACCCCTTGGCCATGGCAAGCATGACCCAGTTGTTCACCGCCATGTAATCCATCGGCGGGAGATAATCTCCGAAGGTATCCATTATCATCTTAACGTAACCCAGCTCCGCATCGCAAAGGTCCGGGTACCTGGAAGCCCTGATCTTCTCCGATTCCGGGACATTCGAATCATAAACAGGTTTCCCATTGCGCCATCCGCGCACGGGCAGCTCCGGGGAGCACAGCAGGAACTCCGGTATGTCCACGCGGGACCATCCTATGCTCCTGCGAGGCCACTTGCAGTAGCAGTCATATTGGATATCCTTGACGAAGTCCCTCAGCACGATCAGGTCGTGGGAGCGGATGCTCCTCCCGAGCATCATCTCGACCAGCCTGTGGGACGAGTGGTACATGGTGGTGCAGTCCACCAGCTCCACATCCTCCTCTCCGCACACCTCCATGAGAGACCTGCGGTAGTCCTCCATCACAGCCCTGCAGGAATCGGAGAGCTCCCCGCGCCTCTCGTTGTACATCCTCTCCAGGTCGGGATCGTCGATCGCATTATCCGTGAGGAAGTAGAATATCGTCCTCAGCCTCTGGACCGCACGCCTGTGCCCTATCCAGTCCTTTACCGCCCCCGGGACGTGTATCTCCTCCCCGTCCAGCAGCTCCTTGTCGGAGAACACCTTCAGGAAGATCCTTTGCACGTAGGCGTATCCAGTGGATAGCGAAGGGTCCATGAGCTCCACCGCCCTCTTCGTTGAATACCCGTCCCTGGCCGCGAAAACCAGCCTCCCATCCCCATGATGGTCGAGGAGGAACTTCGAGAACGAGTACACCAGCGGCCCCCCGTACCTCCCGCCCAGCTCCCTCCACGGATCGGGATCTGCCTCGCGGAGCATGTCCATCGCCACTATGATGGACGCTGTCAGAGGATCGTTACGCTTCAGGAACCTCCTCTCGTCGAAGTGCGATCTAAGATACCTCTTGATCGGGGACATCCTGTAGGATGTACCGATCCTCAGGGACCGGGGGATGCGGAAGTCGGAGTAGCGGTTGTCCCCTATGTGGAGCATCTCATCCGGTTTGATATCGAAATGTGCAAGCATGTGCTCGAAGAGGGTGCCGTCGTGCTTCGATTTGCCGACATCTGAGGAGATGAACAGTCCGTCGTACTCTATCCCCGTTTTCTCCAGCATCCTCTCTATGACAGCCCTGGGCAGGTACATGTCTGATGCCAGGACGATGGTCCTCCCCTGGGCCCTGTAGGAGTTCAGCTCGTCAACCAGCTCCCTGTTCGGCATGATCAGGGTGACCTCCATCTCGCACTCCTTGTTCATATAGTCGCGGAGGTCGGGGATCCGCTCGTAGATGTCCTCCAGCGTCACGCCGTGGCCGATGGCCTTCCTCGCATCTCTCTCGGCCTGTATGCGCCTGTCGGCGAAGCCCGGGACATCGTAGAGCCGCTCCATCAATCTGAACAGATCTGTGGGGCGGACGAAGGGCCTTATCAGCAAAGTATCGAACAGATCGAAGGATACCACCTTCGGTCCGGCATCGGCTGACGAGACCTCCATGGGGTCGGGAATGCAGATGGAAGTAATTCAAGGTATCCGAATCCGCCTAGGGTATCCAGCAGTTTGCCCTGGTGTCATGAAGTGGTTAAGGGAACGGATACCATGCGGTTGTTTAAGAGCCCACAGTAAGGAGGGAGTACGTGGAGTTCACCGTGGAGGAGGATCTGGCCAGGTTCGGTACGACAGGAAGAGGGATGCCGAGTACTTCGACGGGCCGGATATGCTGATAGACGAGTTCCTGGACGCGGTCCAGGCACTCGGACTGGACCCGGATCATATCATACACCGACATTCCGGACAGGACGCAATCCAAGGATCGGGCAGCGGTAGCTATGGCCAGGCTCAGAAAATCAAAGATGAAGTGCCGAATTCACGTAAGGATATGAACGTCCGAAAATGCACGCGATGTACGTGCGTGCGGAGAATGTGCGTGCATAGTGCGTGCGGATGCGAGGCTTTATAGACCCCTCCAACCCCGCGAGGAACGATCATTACCCCTACTAACTTGTTACATGTAGTACGTGCCTTTATATTGCGGACAGAAACCTTATGTAATCATGTCCGAAAACGCGATGAACTATCTGGAGCTTGAATACAAACACCTCTACAACGTGAGGGACTAGACGATCCTGTTCCTCAAGATGTGCCCGAAGACCACGGGACTGGCGGAGGAGATGCTGACCTGGCTGGATGCGAAGGTCAGGATGCTGGGAGAAAGGCTGATGCAACAGACGGAGTGAGAAACCATTACCGGGGTTTTCCACAATTGATTCCGATACGTTCCAGCGACATTCTCGCAGAAACCGGATCCGTGAATAAAACCCCGGTACCTCCAGCCTCATTCCACGCTTTGATATTGCCTGCATTATCGTCAATGAGGACGGAACCCCTGTTCCTTACGAAACCCACCTTCTCCCTGCGGAGTACGATGTTCACTACAACATCGCCACCTAGGTATCTTTTGACCCATTCGATCTTGTCCTCACCCAACGTAGGAAGGTTTCTGCTGGGTTTGGGAACGGCGGTAAGAATCTCCACCTTATCGCCGTACAATTCACGAACGCCGTTGAACAGTTCTAATGAATCGGGAATCGGTTTTACCCTCATGTAAAAGTCGCCCAGTTCACGGATGCCATCGAACAGGACGTCATCACCCACGGCATTCTTGACCCTGATTTCGATGCCGCAGAATTCCCTTGCTCCCCCGGTGAAGTTCACCAGCACATCATCCATGTCGAAGTAGATCCGTTCGATATCCATGCGTTTATGCCCCCGACAGTAGTTTGTTCCTAACTGCCTCCCACAGCTGGATCCCCGATGCACGGGGATCGGTAATCGAAACCACGGGCACATGACCCTCCAGTTCTAATCCCTCGGTCTCCACCGTCTGCCACTCCCTGATTTCCTCGGCAGTGACGTATGGGTTGTATTTCGCTCCCTCGGATGTTCTGGATCTCTCGACGATGATGCTGGGGTCAATGCTCATCACCGCAAACAGATCATATTTTAGGGATTCGAAGCGCGGGAATACCACCTCGTAATCGGTAACGCACCCGGGCAAGTGAAGGATGTCATGGGGCAATTTCTCATCGTAGTAGCCGTTCTCCAGCTTCTTGCCCCCGAACGTCGCTGGGTAGCAGAAGTGCTCATCCACGATGACGTTGTGGTTCTCCGCAACGGTGTCGATCTCGTCTCTGACTTCGTCGACCAGGGCCTGTTTCTCGGCCTCGGACATATCACGGAGCCTGCAGCCATCGAGACGGGCGCGTATCATGTCCATCGGGGACAGGTGGACGAATTCGACCCCGTTGGATTTCGCCAATTCGATGAAATCGTCGATTGTGTAGTTCTTTCCGCTCCTGGAGACCCCGAACAGTCCCACCCTGTTGTACGTTTTTCCTTCGTCCGACTTCATTATATCACTTCCTTATGTTTCTCAAATCACTTTTCGACAGTTTTCCAGCCTTCCTTCCGACAATCTGTATCGAAAGTTTAGTAATCCTCGTATCAACGAACATGGCATATTCGAGGCCCGTCGGAGCTACATCCCTGATGAGATACCTGGATGCAGCTGAATCCTCCTTGTAGAGTCTCTTGACCGAGACGGAATCGGGCGTTACCGATACCACCGCGGCATAGAAGGTCTCGATCATCCCTCCCCCGTTTATGGTGCATCTGCGGATATCCCCGACCATGAGGACATCCTCAGGTTCTTTGTACGGACGGTACTTCATCCGCATCACCAGTCATAGACAGCGTTGCGTCCGAAGTACTTGTCAACGTCCACCTCCTTGTCGAGGCCCTCCCTGCGGACTACCTCGAAGGAGATGAACCTCTTCTCGTACCCGCTGTCGACCATCCATCTTCCCATGGGGTCGAACATCACGTACGAGGAGACCATGTCCTCGTTGTCCTCGAAGACGATGTTCCCGATGTCCTCGTGCCTGCGCCTGAAGTCATCGAACTGTTCGTCCGTGATGGACCAGGTGTCTGGGATGTCGTCGTTAGCGTTCTTCAGGGTGAGCGCCCTGAAGCACTTGACACGGTCGGGGTTGACCCTCTCGATGAAGGGCTTGAAGTCCTTCATCCAGCTCCTCCTGACCACGGTGATGTTGAGCTTCACCTTGATCCCGTGCCTGCGGGCCATCTGTGCGACTTGCACGATGTTCTCCAGGTGCCCTCCTCTTCCCCTGCCGATGAGGATCTCGTCCTCCTCGTCGACGGAGTCGATGGAGAGGCCGATCCAGTCGACCACTCCTTCCATCCTCTCCATCCAGTCCTCGGTCATCAGAGAACCGTTGCTGACGATTGAGAGCTTGAAGCCCATCCCCTTGACCAGGTAGCACATTTGGTCCAGGAAGGGATACAGGGTAGGCTCCCCTCCGGCGAGGTTGATCTTCTCGACCCCGTACTCCTTCAGGAAGGTGAGGGTATCGGCCCAGTCAGCTGGCCTCATGTAATTTTTCGTGAGGCATCTGTCGAAACAGTGCTCACAGCGGTAGTTGCACTTTCCGTAGATGTGGATGTTTGCAGACCTGAACTTCCTGACTGAGGTAGTTTCTGTGTTCATGATAGTAAGTTAGTTTTAGAATTATAAAGTAAAATTCTTTGATAATAAAAATCTAATTTTTGCTATTTACGGAACCGTGAAATAACAACGAAAACATGATGCAATCATGTGGAACAAGGCGATCATATTATGCAACGGAATAGACGACTCCCTTCTGGGTGTGGATCTGACGCCGTTCGTATATGGGACTGTTTCACCATTCGATGTAAAACCAATCGAAGAAAAAGGGATGTCATATATCTACAACCAGGTAGGTCCAGATGGGAAGGTAATCAATGTCCCGAAGGAGAAGATTACCGTAAACACAATGTATGATTTCTTCCACCATCTTTTCGCACCATTATCTACGGCTAACAGACTCTATTTCGACTATTCAGTGGAGGAGAAAGAGGATGGGACCTGTTATTCCGATTATCAGGAATTCAGATACTTCCAGGTAGAATCAGATAAAGATTGGGATGATGAAGAACAATGTCTGCTTGATGCCATCAGGCTGTTCAAAACCAGCCGTGCCGGATTCGGACTTGGTGTTCTACCGGAAGGCGGTATTGGGGTAAATGACCTCTACCACTATGAAACGGATATGTCACTATGGGTTCTTCCAATATTCACTCTGGATGATGCGGAAAAGAAAGAGTTCCAGAAGTTCTATAAAGGGTTCCGTGAGTGGTATTTGAAGTTCTATAAACTCAGTTACGGACCGAAACCAAACAGCAAGGATCAACTTACAAAAAAGATGCTCGACCTCTACAGAAACGCTTTCAGATGCAACGATGTGGAAACTGCGTTCATAGCCATCTCGGGAATTTGGGAACTCTTCGCCCAGCAATTCCCGGAGGAAGATTCACCGATAGGAAACGGAGTCAGCGAAAGGATCAGGCAGAGCGTTTCCCGTATGGTCCGCAACGGCGGCGTCGTAAAGGGAAAAAAGCAGGCCAACCTCTACAAAAAAGTCGGATACCTCTACAAACAACGTAGTATCATCGTCCACAAGAGCAAAGATGAGACATTCGACACGGAGTGCGTTCCGATGGCATTCGACCTAACTAGGTGCCTGATTCTGAAGTTATTCTATGCGCAGGACAGTGAGATCGAGGACATAGTGAAGAAGTTGGAGTATTGCGACGAAGATAAGGCCGCATATCGGGTAGATTCTGTCAGGTGGATGTCAGTCAGCGATAAACTGATGGAGAAGATCTTCCCGCCTGTCATACCCACCGTAAAACAAACCGGCCCTCGCGCTTGATCTTAATCGCTTTCCTGCGCTTATCGATCTTGCCCTTGGGGGTGTATGCGTCCTCCATCTCGATTACGCCTGCGTCCAGCAGTCTGTTTATGTGATACATGACAGCCTGCGGTTTCATGTCGAACCTCCGGGCAACGTCCACGTTACAGACCTCGTGGCGGCGGTCCTGTTCTTCGGCGATGAATCTCAGCATCTCCAATGACAGTTCTCCCAGCCGTTTGACGTCGGGGATCTTCGGAGAGGGTATGGTGACAAGCAGTTCTTCGAGGGGTTTATCCATGAACCGGCGTTGATCCATCATGTAGTAGACGTCGGAGTTCATGAAGAATGCAGTATTGCACGCGGCAGCGGACATGAGATTCGTACCATTGGTGATGTCCACGGAGAACCGTGCTTTTCTGTCCCCCTCGCTGTATTGCTCGTATATCTTGTAGATGGTATCCACGATATTGAGGAAATCGAACGGTTTTATGACCTTGGATTCGCAGACATAACCCATCTCACCGAGTTTTTCCATAAGTATCTCGGTCGTCTTCTCGTAAATCTTGTCCTCGGAGATACTGTATAGGAGGACGATTCTGTCGATAGCGTTGGGGATTGCCTTAATCGTATTCAACGTAGGGTCGGGTTCCCTACCGGAAAAGGCCAGGTGAATATACATCGTAAAACGAATCTGCTTTATGATATAACAAATCTGTTTTCATTCCTGACGGTTTCTGTACTCAACTGCGAGACATGTGTTCATGATTGCTTCCTTCACCAGGCACAGAAGATTGTGACACCTCTGGGCAAATTCCCGTTCCGTGATAAAGCAGATGTCCTTGTTGGATTTCTTGCCGCTATCCTCGACTGTAAGGGATATGCCAGAGTGGACAATGTGATGCCTTATCCTATCCATATCCTCGGCCTCGGGGAGCATCGCGTAGAACGGCTGATCTTTCTTCTTGTAGTAGATGTAGCGAGGATTGATCTCATCAAATATCTCACACAGAGTCAACAGGTAGGGATTACCATCCGAATGACTCCTAATCTCCTTCACAATCTGGTTGTAAGATGGTTGCGGAAGATATCCATCCTTGTTCGGTGACAGTGTGATTCCGCAACTTTTCATCACGATATGGGAGATCTTATCCAATACTGAATACAGGCGCGGATAGATGTCCAGCAGCAGCTCCTGGTTGAAAATCCGCTTAGCCATCGGACTGAAACTGTATGCAACCTCCGCAATCGAACTAACGTAACTGGTTGCCGTGTAAACCAGGAACCGGCAGTGTGCGAATGTCTCCATGACATCCTCCATCATTATGTTCAGTTCCGGTACATGGAAATCAAAAACCAGGTCGTCACACATATACTGTAACCGCAGAAATAAATCGGGAACGAAATCAAGATAGCTCAGAGCCAATCCGCCGCTGACCACCCAGAGGGCATACTCTTTCTCCTCCTCCGATTCCTTATTTTCTGCATCCTTCATAGACAGATCGGGAATATCCAGATATTTCTCGGGTTTCTCCGGATACTCTTTATGTAGAGTTGTAACAACCTCGCCGAAATTGTAGAAGAACTTCTTGTCATCTTTGTATCTGTCCAGGAAATAGGCCAACAGATTGTATATGTAGCCTGCAAACAAATCACGGTATCTGTTTGGAACTTCCTTGTAAACTTTGTAGAGGATGCGGAGTTTTTTCTCGATGATCGCGTCCTGGAGATCAGAGAATAGGAATTGAAGAACCTCTTCTACTTTGGTGGGCAATTGTTTTGCTGAGAAATTGAACGAAATGCTCTCCAGATCGGGCATTTTCTTCAATATTTCCATAATTTCTTCCAGATGACCTTCAGCTGTAACCTTGTAGATGACGTGTACGAGATAATTCTCGGCATTGACAATCGCACCCATGGCTGCAAAATAACGATGTGTCTCGGTCAGCATCATCGAATACTGGACGTACAACCAGCCCATGTAATGGTTGAATGCTATATCGGGAACATCATCGCCTCTAGCATGGGCATCGTAGGCCATGTTCACTCCGACATCGATACCTTTTCTCGCGATATACAGAGCAGTCTTGTGGTAATTGACATACTTCTCCTCATCGCGTGGCCGTTTCTCATCGTTAGCCTTACATCTTTCCTGAACAGCTACTCTAGCAAGAAGACGGGAAATCTCCATCGAATAGAGTATTTTGTCTACACCTTCCTTCTGATCGATAATCTCGGAATGATGATTCAACAGATATTCGAGAAAGACTGGATCGTCCCTACGTTTGTTGAACATAGCGAATGAGTCCACGTTTACAGCCATGGTTAGATTGCACCCAGAGGATGTAATCGATTCACGGTTTAATAAAAGGTGATTAAGGCCCGTTCTCGATATGACCTCCTCCATCATCCTCTTCATCATGTCGTTGGGATCCGCCTTGTTGCAGTATTCCTCGTACACCCTCATGAAGTACTGCCGGATGGACTCGTTCACGATCTCGTCCCTCGAAGGGTAATGGCCGTTCAGTATGCCGAATTCACGTATTATTCTATTTGAAACCAAATATCGCAGCATGGTCACTCTATATGAGGGTATGAAATCAATTTGCGAAGAGTCAGGAGTAATCTTAGATTACTCAAAATGTCTTTCTATTCATTGTTCTCTTGATAACATAGATGTAAATGTGAAACAAATGAGAAACTCGCTATCTCATGAGAAACCTACGATTTACAATTCAACAATCAGCATCAATATCAAAAATGCTACAGTGGTATTCACTTTAGAAGAATACCTCAGATACTGCTACCTATCGTCACTGTACTACCAGATGCCATTCTTAATCCTAGCTATATTCAGTCTCAAAGCAAATTGGGAAAAACTTACGGTAAGCAACAGTGAATAATATACACGTTATCAGATTGATTGACCCAAGATAAATCTACAGAAAGATCAATTTGACATCTTTAGTGCTGGAAATCCGGGCAGTGTTTCTCAATCTCCCTTATCATCATCGGGATATCCGAGTTCTTCCCCTCAAGCAGGCGGCAAAGTTCCTCCGGATCGCCTATCTCATTGAGTGCGCGGCGGTACGCCTCGGGCTTGCCGCCTTCTGGTATATCCACACCGGCATCGCGGAACACCGCATCCATGCTGGGGTTGTTTAGAATCGGGATTATGCGATCGTAGAACGCGGAATCCCTGAACGCGTCTTTGGACCTGAATGACTTCATGCTCCTCCCATCCCCGTCCACATCCATGATGACGAAGACTGTGATCTCATCCATGGAGATGCTCCTGCCGAACCTGCCCTTCTGTTTGGATCTGTAGTAGCGCTGGAAAGCGTTCAGGTCTTTGAATACGCCCTCTTTGAGGAAGTCCCTGGCCTCCCTCAGGGATATGGTCTCGGATCCGCCCTCCCTGGATACGTTGAATATCCCTATGCGCAGCCATTGGGATAGCGTCTCGCACAGGATCCTCTCGCACTCCCCGTGGTCCACGGAGACGATGACTATCATCCCTTCCTCTCCCAGATCGATGCGATGTCGGTCAGGCCGAGATCGGCTATGTAGGGGATCCCGAGGAAGTTTCCCTCGTAGTACTTGTGGCGGATGCTGTTCGTTGATCTTATCCTCTCGATGGACGATACGCACCTTATCTTCTTGAACCCTTTCCTGTCCACACCGATCACATATACGCTGTCCGGGGACAGGGAGTCCATCAGGCAGGTGTTGTGAGTGGTGGAGACCAGCTGCCCCTTTATCGCGGGTATGGTCTGCTCCATCACGTTCGTTATGAGCAGGTCGTGCACTCCAGAATCCATCTCGTCCACGAACTCGATTTTGCCATCCACGGCCCTCAGGATGGGCGTCAGGGCGGCCATCATCTTCTTGGTGCCGGCCGATTCCATCCTGGCTGGGATATCGCGCACCGTGCCGGATATCTGCTTCCTGAAGAAGAGCTCATAGCGTATACCGTCGGATGTGGCTTCCCTGTTGTAGTACGTGCCTTTGACATCGGAGTACAGGCGGGAGAAGAATTCTGAGATGATCTCCTCCAGCTTGTCCAGGTCCGACTCCCTCGAGGCGGCGATGCGGCCGCTGATTATCTCCAGGGCATCGGATTCCCTGATGCTCTGCGTGGTAGGGTACACGTCCACCTTCTTCAGTTCCTCGAGGAATCTCAGCAGATTTGCATTGAGATTAGATTCGAGGAACTGCAGGTTGCTGCGGTTCATCTCGTCCATGAGGATGTGGAGCAATGACCTGCTGCCCCAGTACTGGGCGGAATGGCTGCGGATGCGGTCCCTGAACACCTTGTCCCTGATCAGCCCGCGGACCATGTATATCCCCTTATCATCGGCCTCGAACAGCACGCCCCTGCGGCTGTTCACTTTGCATTCGAGCCTCTCGTAGATGATGCGGCCGTCCGGGGAGAAATCGATCGAGTACGATGCTCCGGTCCCGTCATAGGAGAAGTCAAAGTCGAGGCACATGGGCTCGCTCGATCCTATCATGTGCATGTCCCTGGCAAGCTCCCCGAGCCATCCGTCGTCAGACGCCGAGGCGTCCTGGTCGCTGGGGTTGGACATCCTGACGTACTTGCCTGCGCTGGCCATGAAGAGAAACACGGCGTTGATCAGATTGCTCTTACCTGATCCGTTCTCGCCGTAGACGAATGCGTGACTCTTTACGCTTCCAGCCTTCCCGCTCAAGTCGAATTCTATGTCGCTGAATGATTGGAAATTACGGAGCGCCATCCTGCGGAGCATATATGGGGGAAGGTTAGTAAGTATATAAAACGTGTTATTTAGCATTGATTTTGGTATGAAAAAAACCAATTATTAATGTTATTTACAATTAGTGATTAAAAAGACCTTGAGGGTATCAATCATAACAATCTACAAAGAAACGTGAATGGACTCATTTTCCTTCGGCACTTCAAATACTGATGCTTACAAGGATTATTGGAGTTACAGATGTGCAGACTTATATCGATTTGAAGTTGGGCGGAGAATATGGCGCCCCGGTCCGTGCGTTACGGGGCATTGGATTGTTAAGGGGTTTGGGCGGAGGACGAACCCTCCGCCTGCGGTAGCAGTTATCAGTTCTTCCTGACCACGTTCAGCATGACCAGTGCTACCGCGATCGCAGCGCCGCCTGCGCCACAGCCTGCGCTGTCATCGCCGTGATGCTCGTTGTGATCAACGTCATGAGGAGGAGCTGATAACCAACCCTCAAACAGCAGGGGGCTTCCCCCTGCATCTTCTTTCATTTCTGCAGATTGCAATCATCAAGATGAAGCTAACATTGCTAACATGCCATGGTTGAAATAGTCGGCAACCATTATGATAACATGGATGCATTCGATTCGCAGGAGGCGAGCGCAGATGGTTTCCGAACAGACGCTCGACCGCCTTAGGAAGTCCACTTCGGATTGGATCTCCCAATCACAGGGCGAGCCGTCGTGCCTCCCGTGCTCCCTCTACAACATCGTCCATGAGATATCGTCCCGCGATGTGGCACCTCTGGAGAGTACATTCAGCTTCGAGGACGTCTCGAAGTATCTGGGCTACAACCCTATAACCGGCACCTCCTGGGATTCCCTAGATGCGGCCATGCGCAAGATGATCAGGCTATCACGTACCAACCTCTGGTCGCCCCATGTCGAGGAGACTGTACGTAGCACCGACGGCAGGACGCTCTGCGACAAGGCCTCCGACGAGAGGTGCTCGTTCCCGCTGGTCACGCTCGGAGGGGAGTACCTCAGGGACGTCTACGGCCTGGAGCTGCCGGACAACCCCATGCTGTGGCTGAGCCATACCGTGGTGGTCCTTGGATGCGAGGGGGATGATTCTATAATCTACGACCCCTATGCCATGAGCAGAGGGGCGGAACCCGTCAGGGTCTTCCCGATGGATGAATTGAAGAGATATTGGAGCCTCGCGAACGTGCCCCGGGGGCATGCTTGGTTCCAGAGGCAGGGCAGGGTGCTTGAGGAGTATCAGGGGGCGGAGCGATGTCTTCGGGATCTGGCAGGGAGAGGGTCTTCAAATTCGACGGCGACCCGTTGGATATCAAGACTGTGAACATCCTGGTCAAGCGTAGAATCGGCAGCATGTGCTACGTATCCAGCATGCCCGAAGACAAGGATGGCCCCATCGGGATTGGGATCGCCAGGGAGGAGACGTCCTACGATGATCTTACTGCCCAGGCAAGGTCCCGTATCCGCTGCTATGACGACGTATTCTTCGCATATTACGTCGCCGGCGATTTCGGGCCCAACATCGTATTTCCCGGCCAGAGCGGCATCCGCAGATCCTTTGAGAAGAAGCTGGACGGGAGGTCATTTAGCTCCGAAGAGTGCGTCGTGCATGCTATCGGCCCCAGATTGCTGAAGATACCGACCGTCCGCAACCAGATAAATCCACTTGTGGAGATACTGAACGCTGTGGCATCATTCGGCACGGTGGATGTGAATTCGCTTCACGATTCGGGACCAGATACTCACCGGTCAATACAGTACATCTCCTTCTTGGAGGAGCTCGGAATGGTCAGAACATCCGACGGGGTGGCGGAACCAGGTCAGTGTCTCGAAGGATGGATCAGCGGATGGAACGGGGAGAGCGCGATCAACGCTCTCTCTCAGAGAGTCGGCCGCGATGAGATACACACAATGCAGGACCGCTTCTCTTTTAGGAACATCGTCCCATATATTCGTATGAGTAGTGCTAATTGCATCAGCTCTTATTCCGAAGGGAGGGCACTCAGCTGGTCGCCTAGAAGATTCGTATCGACTCTGTCGGAATCTAACGCAGCCATGCCGGGATTCGATGATATTAAAGCGCTCACCCATGCGTATAGCCTCCAAGGAGTTGACGTGTTCTCTTCTCAGAAATCCACCGATGGTCCAGTATTCTCATGCGAGCCTGTGCTAGACAAATTTGTAGAGCTAGCTAGGTCCAGCGGACTGGAGGCGCGACGTATCTTTCTTAGTTGAATGATAATTTTTTTTCGAATGTGCTACGTTTAGAATCCATGAGACTATGCATTTACAAAGGTTGTATCAGAAAAACAACGATGACCATGTATTGTAAAGATAAATAATAAGATTCATTTATTAAATTATGCAAGACCCTGAGACTGTGTCGGCCATATCTAATGCAACAGCATCGCTTTCAGACACTATTAGAGAAATTATTAGGCCGTGGAATATAAAAAGAGAAGCTAAGGCGGAAGCATATAAAATGAAATTGTTGGCCGAAACCAAACTCTACACAACTTCTATCGATTCTGAAATTGAAAAGATAAAGCGTAATAATGTAGCTAATATTTTGCAAAAAGCATCCGGATACATTCAATGTAATTCATCGGTAATCTGCAACGAACAAGCTGAAGTGGATGAAAGTTGGTTGCTTTCATTCCTTGACATGGCCAAAAATGTTTCTGATGAGGATATGCAAGAGTTGCTAGCAGCAATCCTTGCAGGAGAATATGATTGCCCAGGATCATTCTCTATTAGAACTATCCAATTGTTGAAGAATATGTCTTCAATAGAAGCAAAACAATTTACTGAGATTGTACAATATTGCATCGAGGTGGATTCAAAAACTTTAATAGTGACTAAAGAAGGCTGTAGTAGCATCCCTTTTACTGTTTTAATGGATTTAGAGGATACAGGGTTAATCAACCACAATGCTACGGGCTTAAGTGTTAAAGGAACAAGTAATGTGATTATTAAACATGGTCCTTGGATTGCAATTATTTCTGGATTCCCGAATTCAGAATTGATATTGGGATGTACTGCATCGCTAACTCACTCAGGGCAAGAATTGTTTGATTTTATGAAGAGAAAATCAATGATTGAATTTAACAATGACTTTTTTTGTAATTATATAAGATCTTTTGAAGAAATAGAAAATGTACAAACAAATATTACCGAATATAATGAATGAAATCAATCTATATTCGTTATTAATGTAAGGGTTTGACCTGATTTCGCCAAAATTGAATGTCTTAATGTGGCTGTCAATCATAATTATTGATTACAAGCCAAAGAAAACGGTCGCCCCCGTTATATAATTAAAGTATGGAAGTGGTATGGCATCCGATATGGAGTACACGGAAGTAATACAGTTGGAAGGCGTAGATACTGCGTTTGAAGGAATGAATATCGGGCCATTCAAATGTGTGAAAGTTGACAACCTGCGTAATAAAGACTTATTTGAATGTTTATGCAAAGCCAACATTAGGTATTACATAAGAAAGAGGTCAGGAGAGAGGCAGGATCCTTATAGGATGTGTCTAATCTCAGATGTTGACATCCCCTCAGAATTCTCACAGAATAAACTCGAAACTGATATTTATGTAGTCCAAATGGTGATAAATCTTCTCACTGATGGATTCCATGATGCCTATGTCGTATCGGCTAGTCTTTTTGATAGGAATCAGGTGGATGAGCGGCATCGTCGCGGCGATCGGTTACCTCAGATCAATTTTATGGATGTGTCAGCTCCACTGAAGAGATCCGATGTAATGCTCCAGGAAGATAAAATCACACTATTATACCAATTGGTAGAGGAAAACTATACAAATCCACAAGATCCGAAAAAGCAATCGTTTTTGGTGATGTTTCTATCCTCTCTATATATTCAAGCGAGAAATCCTCGGTTTATAACCATGGTAATTATGCTTGATATGCTACGTTGTCCCAAAGGAAGCAATATTACCGAGAGAATTGCTAAAATAACTGCAACTATTCTATCGGATTTAGGAACAAATGTATACGGAACTGTAAAAAGGATATATGATGCTAGGTCAGATTATGTTCATCAAGGGATTGGCAGAAACATCAGCATTAATTTCGATATTACATACAAATACTGTGTCAGATTGGTGTGGAAATTAATGCGGAAAGATGTAAGTCTCAGTGGTATCGAAGATCAGATTAGTAATGGTGTATTTATTTCCAAATACTTTTGGGAGCGAATGAATGACCACTACAAAAACAAAGGGAAGTAGAATTATCGTGAGCGAGGCCAGGATGTATTCGGGTTCCGAATCGCTGCGCTCAGGTTTGCCTGACTCGTCGATATACGTAAGATACATTTCGAATCGCTACTGAGATGACGCATGGCTTTTTTTTCCTCGTGCTGGCACTTTCATCTCAAGCATCCAATCCGACCGATAATCGCCTGACAAGCCATGCGTTCCTTGACAACAACCTTCTTAGTGTGATCATCAACACCCGTTGGGGAGATTCCATTTGTTCACACGTGAATTCGGCACTTCATCTTTGATCCTCACTTATGCTGAATTCTGATAACAAGCTCTGATTTGGAATGTCTGGCTCATTGTTCTATGGCAAAGGGTATTTATATTAACATTGTTATTACTATTAACAATGACATACACGATCGTCCAGCCGCAGAAGACCAAGAACGGAGAGAGGTACTATCTCTACGAAGTGACGGCGGAGTGGGACCCTGAGAAGAAGAACGCCAGGCAGAAGCGCAGGTATCTGGGGCCCTGCGACAGGGAAGGCAATCTGACCAAGGAGCCTGCCAAGAAGCAGGTCA
>Ga0310695_10004678_pt1 | contig 24860 bp, 18 predicted proteins | sample RumenRJG_04DNA_FD_203882 | JGI IMG/M metagenome (GOLD analysis project Ga0310695, IMG submission 203882) | Bovine rumen microbial communities from Lethbridge, Alberta, Canada - RJG_04 (v2) (version 2) | ecosystem: Host-associated > Mammals > Digestive system > Stomach > Rumen | place: Canada...
TTCTTGTTTCAAGTATCATTCAAAGCTGGATTGTAACAGGAGTAACAAGAAAATCTGCTGCAGAAAGCTATGCTATGGACTGCACTCAGATTACAAACGCATATTCGCTTGCAATTGCAAACAAAGCAAGTGAATACATGAATCAGATGAATTTTTATATTTCTGCAGATGTAGTTGAAAGTTGTGATGAAGAAAAAATTGCACTTTGGCTTGCAGAACACAATGGTGCACGCAAAAGCTATTTTAATTCAGTTTTGTTTGCCGGAAAATCTGGAATTGCAAGAACTGATAACGGCGACCGCTACGATGTTTCTAATGAAAAATTCTACAAGGAAATAATGGAGAAGGGCAAGTCTGATTATGTTGACACTCCTGCGGTAGACCAGAAGGGGGATCTTGTTTTTCACGTTGCAAAGGCGGCAAAAATTCATGGTGAACTTATAGGCGTATTTTCTGCAGTTGTACCTATTTATAACATTCAGAACATGGTTAAATATGTCCTTCTTGGAGAAACTGGACAGGCTTGGATTTTTACAGACAACGGAACTGTAATTGCAAACAATAATTCAAGCTATATGATGAAGCTCAATCTTTTGAATCAGGCTGACAGTCCGGAACTTACACAGGCTATTAAAAAAGCTGTAAACGGCGGAATTGGTTCTGAATGGGTTACAGGACTTGGTTCATACAGAGGACGTTCGTTCATTACATATACTCCAATTGCAAATACTCCGTGGTTCCTTGCTTTTTCTATTGCAGAATCTCAGGTTTATTCAACTGGAAACAAGTTAAGTCCTATTTTCATTTTGATTTCTTTGATTACGGTTATTATTATTGGAATTTCTTGTCTCTTTATTACAAAAATTCTTTTAAGGCCTGTTGCTGCTATGGAAAAATCAATCAACGAAATTGCTTCTGGAAATGCAGATCTTACACAGCGAATTGACATTAAATCAAAGACAGAAATTGGTTCTGTGGTAGATGGCTTTAACAGTTTTACCGAAAAACTTCAGAATATCGTTTTGCAGCTTAAAGCATCAAAGGATCACCTTTCTTCTGCCGGAGACCAGATGAGCAGTTGTTCTTCTGACACAGCACAGGCAAACAAGCAGATTCTGGATAACATTTATACAATTACAACACAGATTAATCATCAGTCTGATTGTGTTTCTCAGACGGCCGGCGCAGTTGATCAGATTGCGTCAAATATTCAGTCGCTTGAACGCATGATTGAAACTCAGGTTGCAAGCGTTACTCAGGCTTCTGCCGCAGTTGAAGAAATGATTGGAAATATTGATTCTGTAAACTCTTCTGTACAGCAGATGGCAAATCAGTTTAATCAGCTGGAAGAAAATTCTTCTATGGGTGCTGACAAACAGCGCGAAATGAACGTAAGAATCAATCAGATTGTAGAAGAATCAAAAATGCTTCAGGAAGCAAACAAAACTATTGCATCAATTGCAAGTCAGACAAACCTTCTTGCAATGAACGCTGCAATTGAAGCCGCTCACGCCGGCGATGCAGGAAAAGGCTTTAGCGTTGTTGCAGACGAAATCCGTAAACTTTCGGAAACTTCTTCTGCGCAGTCTAAGACAATTGGAACACAGCTGCAGAGCATCCACGATTCTATTTCAAATGTTGCAGTTGCTTCTGAAGAATCAAACAGAACCTTTATGCTTGTTACAGACAAAATCAAACAGACAACAGACCTTGTATCGCAGATTTCAAGTGCAATGGAAGAGCAGGCAGAAGGTTCACGTCAGATTGGCATTGCACTCGGAAACATGAACAACAGTGCTCTGGAAGTCCGCACGGCATCCAGAGAAATGGCAGAAGGAAACAAATCTATTCTGGCAGAAATAAAGGAACTTCAGGATATTACAGATTCTATAAACAACAGCATGACAAGCATAACTTCTACAACAGATATGCTTAGTGTAACAGGTGCCGCATTAAACGAAATTACAAGCTCGGTTGGTTCTTCAATTTCAGAAATTGGAATGCAGGTTGACCAGTTCAGGGTTTAATTTGAAGGAGATTTGATAATATGAAGAATTTTACAAAAATCAGATTTTTTATACTGGCCGTTTTTCTTATTTTGGGAATGAACGTCCTTTTGTCATGTAATTCAAAGAGCGCCGGAGCAAATTCAGAAAAGATTGGAGTTCTTTTAAAGAGCGAAGATGAATCATTCTGGATTGATTTTAAAAAATATTTTACTGATATTGCCGAAGAAAAAAATCTTTCACTTGAGATTTATGCAAGCGACAACGACCCGGCCATTCAGATTGACCAGCTTAAAACAATGCTTATGAACGGCGTAAAAGGATTTGTTATTACAGCCGCAAGCAGCGATTTAACTGAACAGATTGCAAAAATTGTAAATTCTCAGGGCGGTTATGTTGTTTTTGTAAACGTAATGCCTACAATTGATGCACTTAAAATCAGCAAAAACTGCTATTATTCTTCTTCTCCGGAAACAGAAGCCGGTGCATATCAGGCAGAAATTTTGCATAACTATTTTTCAAAACATCCGGATAAGCTTTCTGGAAAAACAGTAAATGTACTTTACTTTAACGGTGAATACGGACATCCGGCGCAGATTCCGCGACGTGCAGGTTTTGTTGAGGCAATGGAGTCAAAGGGTTACAAGGTGAATTTCCTTACACAGTTTGGCGCAAACTGGAATAGGGGAAGTGCAAAAGAATCTATGAACCTATGGCTCAAGAAAAACGGTGTTAAAAATCTTAATGCAGTTGTTTGTCAGAATGATGATATGGCACTTGGTGCTGTAGAAGCATTTATTGACAATGGTTTTATAGACAGTAAAAATTCTCCAATGAACGATACAGATGGAGATGGAACCGCACTTGCAGTTCCAGTTCTTGGCGTAGATGCAACAACAGCCGGTAGAGATTCACTTGCCGCTTCGCAGCTTTACGGAACAGTTTTCCAGGATATGAAAACTCAGATAGAAACTGCCCTTGAAATTGTTACAAAATGCTACAGCGATGGCAGTGCAATTGGCTATGTTACTTCAAAAGGAATTAAAGGCGCACAAAAAGTTTCTACAGAAGCTCCGCTTACAGATGCAGCAATCATAAGCCAGTGCTTTATTGTTCCGTATGTTCCGGTAACAAAATAAAGCTATTCCGAATCGTAATCTTCGTCATCATCAACATCAATAAAAAGATTTAGCAGTTCTTCAAGTTTGTCGAGAATTGCTAAATCTTTTTTCTTTTGGGCTTCATCCGCCGAAATAACAAAATTGTCAGTATAATTTTCTATATAACCGTAAACGCAGTCTATTGTTTCTTCATCCTCATCTGCAAAATCTTCAATAGAGTGCACAGTTTTTAAGAGCCGTTCCAGAGTCTCAATCTGTTCTTTATAGCCGGCTTTTATTTCATCATATTCCTTAGAGCTTTCCTTTTTTACATAATCAGCACAATCCTTCGCATCCATAAGGATTTTCTGCAGAGTTTCAATAAAAAAAATATCAAGCTGTTTTTCAGTCATCTTAATCTCCGGCACCAATTATAGCAGATTTTTGATTTTTTTTTTAATGTAAAATTGTTATAACGCATTTTCATTTAAAAAAGCATCTTCCTATGCTATAATAAAGTATAAGAGGTTTTTATGGTAGATTATACAGAAGGTTCAGGAAAACAGTATCATACAGGTGTTGGACCGGGCGACATTGGCGAATATGTAATTTTGCCCGGCGACCCAAAACGATGCGCAAAAATTGCGGAACATTTTGAAAATGCAAAACTTGTTGCAGACGTAAGAGAATTCGTAACATATACAGGAACGCTGGATGGAGTAAAAGTCAGCGTAACTTCTACAGGAATTGGCGGACCTTCTGCTTCAATTGCAATTGATGAGCTTGCAAAAAGCGGTGCAAAAACATTTATTCGTGTTGGAACCTGCGGAGGAATGCAGGAAGACGTTCTTGGCGGAGACATTGTCATTTCTACAGGTGCAGTCAGAATGGAAGGAACAAGCCGCGAATTTGCACCAATTGAATATCCTGCAGTTCCAGATTTTAATGTAACTACAGCCTTAGTTCAGGCGGCAAAAAATCTTGGAATCAGAAATCACGTTGGAGTAGTGCAGTGTAAAGATTCTTTCTTTGGACAGCACGAGCCGGAAATTATGCCAGTAAATTATGAACTGGAAAATAAATGGCAGGCTTGGCTTAAACTTGGCTGTCTTGCAAGCGAAATGGAAAGTGCGGCGCTGTTTATTGCCGGAAGCTTTTTGCGTGTTAGGGTTGGTTCATGCTTTTTGGTTGTTGCAAATCAGGAAAGAGCAAAAAAAGGTCTTGAAAACAAACAGGCTCACGATACAGAACTTGCAATTAAAACTGCAGTAGAAGCTTTGCGCATTCTTATTAAACAGGATAAAAATAAATAGCAGCGTTATAAGCAAAAATCATAGAAATCCTTAAAAATGCAGAAATGTGTTTTTAAGGATTTTTTTTAGTGCAAATCCTTTAGATGCAGTATGCGCTGATTTTCGGACCCGCGGAATTCCAGCATTAAGTTTTTCTTTTCTTCTATAAACGGGCCGTCTATAAGAGTGTCTATACAGGAAAGCATTCGTTCTGTAAATTCAGTGTGTTTTCTACCACCTGGCAATAAATCTTTTTCGTAAATATAGCCGGTCCAGCACCAGATATCCTTGTCTGGATAAGTTTGTTTAATTTTTTCAAGAAACGGAGCAAGCACTTTTTGATTTTCTTCTTCGAAGGGTTCACCACCTAACAACGAAAATCCTGAAATATGCGAAGAGGAAAGTAACTGCAAAATTTCGGCTTCAGTTTCTGATGTAAATTCGTTTCCGTATTTAAAGTCCCAGGTTTGCGGTTGGAAACAGCCCTTGCAGCAGTTTCGGCAGCCGCTTACAAACAGCGAAACCCGAACTCCAAGACCGTTTGCTACATCAAAATTTTTTATTGCGCCGTAATACATACTAAAGATGTAAAACCCTTTCTTTAATTTCCTGTGTTCGTCCCTGATTCCAGTACTGGGTTCCAATGTAGCCGCAGGTTCGGCGGGCAACGTTCATTGTACTTTGATCGGTGTTTCCGCACTGCGGACATTTCCAGATTAATTTGCCATCGGCATCTTCTGCAATCTGAATCTCGCCTGTATAACCGCACTTCTGGCAGCAGTCAGATTTTGTGTTCAATTCGGCATACATAATGTTTTCATAAATATGCTTAAGCACTGCAAGAACAGCAGGAATATTGTTTTCCATGTTTGGAACTTCTACATAGCTTACGGCTCCGCCCGGGCTTAATTCCTGGAACTGACTTTCGAAGGTAAGTTTTGTAAAGGCATCCATCTGTTCTGTTACGTGAACATGATAGCTGTTTGTAATATAGTTTTTGTCTGTTACGCCCGGAATAATTCCAAAGCGACGTTTAAGGCATTTTGCAAATTTGTATGTTGTACTTTCGAGCGGTGTTCCATAAAGACTGAATGCAATAGTTGTTTCTTCGCGCCATTTTGCACAAGCTTCGTTCATGTGGCGCATAACTTCAATGGCAAATGGAGTTGCTTCCGGATCTGTATGAGGCTTGCCTGTCATAAAGCGTACACATTCACAAAGACCGGCATAGCCGAGCGAAATTGTTGAATAACCGTTGTAAAGCAGCTTGTCAATTTTTTCGCCTTTTTCCAGGCGTGCAAGGGCACCGTTCTGCCAGAGAATTGGCGCAACATCACTTGGAGTTCCAAGAAGTCTCTTATGGCGACTCATAAGTGCACGGCGGCAAAGTTCAAGGCGCTGATCAAAAATTTCCCAGAATTTATCCATGTCGCGGTTCGAAGAACATGCAACATCTACAAGGTTAATTGTTACTACACCCTGATTAAAGCGTCCGTAAAATTTTGGACGGCCTGTTTCGTCGCGGTAAACTGTAAGGAACGAGCGGCAGCCCATACAAGGGTAGCAGTTGCCTTCCTTAAGTTCAAACATCTTCTTTTCAGAAATGTAATCAGGAACAAGGCGCTTTGCTGTACATTTTGCGGCAAGCTCTGTAAGGTAAAAATATTTTCCGTCCGGCTCAATATTATCCGGTTCAAGAACGTAAATCAGCTTAGGGAAAGCCGGAGTTACCCAATAGCCGGCTTCGTTACGAACACCCTGATAACGCTGTTTTAAAACTTCTTCTATAATAAGAGCAAGATCTGCCTTTTCCTGCTCGTTGCGCGCTTCGTTCAAATACATAAAGACAGTTACAAAAGGACTCTGTCCGTTAGTTGTCATCAAAGTTACAACCTGGTACTGAATTGTCTGAACACCACGGGTAATTTCGTCGGCAAGGCGGCGCTCTACAATGCGGTCAAACTGCTCTTTTGTAAAACTAACACCGGTTTCTTCCACAGTCTGATTCAATTCTTTAATGAGTTTTTTGCGGCTTACTTCTACAAACGGCGCAAGGTGAGTAAGCGAAATTGACTGGCCGCCGTACTGGCTTGAAGCAACCTGCGCAATAATCTGGGTTGCAATGTTGCAGGCTGTAGAGAAGCTGTGCGGAGTGTCAATCTTTGTTCCGCTGATTACAGTTCCGTTCTGAAGCATATCTTCAAGGTTTACAAGATCGCAGTTATGCATGTGCTGCGCAAAATAATCTGCGTCGTGAAAGTGAATCATACCTTCGTGATGAGCCTGAACAATATCTTCGTCCAGAAGGAAGCGGCGTGTAATATCCTTAGAAACTTCGCCTGCCATATAATCGCGCTGAACCGAAACAACAGTTGCATTTTTATTTGAATTTTCCTGCTTTACTTCTTCGTTTGCACATTCAAGCAGCGAAAGAATCTGCTGGTCAGTAGAATTCTGCTTTCGCATAAGAGCGTGGCGGTAACGGTATGTAATATAAATTCGGGCAATATGGAAAGCACCAATGCGCATTAATTCAGTTTCAACAAGGTCCTGAATTGCTTCTACATTCATCTGAACCTTGCTTGCGTAACATGCGTCTTTTACTTTTGAAGCAACGGCCTTAATATATTCTTCGGTAATTCGGTCAGTTTCGGGAACCGCCGCATTTGCCTTTGTAATTGCATTTACAATTTTCTGAACGTCAAAAATTGCTTCTTCGCCATTGCGCTTGATAATCTTCATAATCCCACCCAATTTTTTTCTTAAAAACACATTTTTTTTAGTTTTTTCGCAAAAATCCGAAACATAGAATTTTGCATTTGTCAATAGTGTTTTTAAATATTTTTTTGCAAGAAATAGCGCTAGATATAGCGTACTTCCTTCTTTCAATTTATCGGTTATGATGTTTTTTTTCAATAGGAAAACATATAAAAATTTATTTTTTTTTTTTGGAGCAATTAAAACCGTAACCGGCTTTCCGCTGTTCCGCTATCGCTCCATAGGGCTGTCTAAAACAGCCCTATGCTTCGCACAGCTCCAATCCGGGCTATGCTGAACTTATTTATGTAAATCGTCTTTCCTTCGTTCCCATTCTCATTTATGCTCGTTGTAACAAAACAAAATATTCATTATAGTATAGAAGATTTTAGAATTAAATAAGGTAAGCCTAAAAAATTGCTATTCGCAATTTTTTTAACGGCTTGCTATTTATCAACGGCCGCCTACCGGGCGGCCTTACTCAGGAGTATATATATATGGCAGACACAATGCATGCTTTGGAAAAAAATCCAAACTGGAAAGGTCGTCGTGGTCCTGTTGTCCTGGTAATTATGGACGGCGTTGGATATGGTAAATATGAAGAAGGTGATGCAGTTAAGGCTTCAAAAATGAAGTATCTTGACTGGTTTACTGCAAACTGCCCTCACACAAAACTTAAGGCACACGGAACTGCTGTTGGTCTTCCAAGCGACGATGATATGGGTAACAGCGAAGTTGGTCACAACGCTATGGGTTGTGGTCGTGTATTCGCTCAGGGAGCTAAGCTTGTTGGTGAATCTATTGCCAACGGTTCTATGTTCGCTGCTGACACATGGAAAAAGCTTGTTAAGAATGTAAATGATAAAGGAAGCACACTCCACTTTATTGGTCTTGTTTCTGACGGAAACGTTCACTCTCACATTGATCACCTTAAAGCTATGATAACTCAAGCTTCTAAAGACGGTGTAAAAAAACTTCGCGTTCACGCTTTGCTCGATGGTCGTGACGTAGATCCTACTTCTGCCTTGAACTACATCACTCCGCTCGAAGAATTCCTCGCTGGCTTTGCCGGTGTTGACTATCAGATTGCTTCTGGTGGTGGACGTATGTACATGACTATGGACCGCTACAATGCAGACTGGTCTATGGTTGAACGCGGCTGGAAGGCTCATGTACTTGGTGAAGGACGCAAGTTTGAATCTGCTACAAAAGCAATCGAAACTTACCGCGCTGAAGTTCCTGGCATTTTGGACCAGGATATGCACGAATTCGTAATTGCAAAGGACGGGAAAGCTGTTGGTACTATTGAAGATGGTGATTCAGTTATCTACTTCAACTTCCGCGGTGACCGTGCTTTGGAAATGACACGCGCTTTTGAAACTCCAAAGGGTGGAGATCTTCCATTTGACCGTGTACGCGTTCCAGCTGTTGAATATGCCGGAATGATGGAATATGACGGTGATGCTCACGTTCCTGCTCAGTACCTTGTAAACCCACCAAGCATTGACCGCACAATGGGTGAATATCTTACAAAAACAGGCGTTAAGCTTCTTGCAATTTCTGAAACACAGAAGTATGGCCACGTAACTTACTTCTTCAATGGAAACAAGCAGGGCAAGTTCGACGAAAAACTCGAAGATTATATCGAAGTTCCTTCTGACGTAGTTCCATTTGAACAGCGTCCATGGATGAAGTGTGCTGAAATTACTGACAAGGTAATCGAAGCAATTAAATCTGGAAAATATGACCACATCCGCTTGAACTTCCCTAACGGTGATATGGTTGGACACACTGGTGTATTCAACGCAGTAGTTTGTTCTATGGAAGGAATGGACCTTCAGCTTGGACGCCTTAAGGCTGCAATTGATGAAGCTGGCGGTATTCTCTGTCTTACAGCTGACCACGGAAACTCAGACGATATGTATGAGCATGCAAAAGACGGCAGCGTAAAAATGGACAAAGCTTCTGGAGAACCAAAAGCAAAGACATCTCACTCATTGAACCCTGTTCCTGGCATCATCTACGACCCGGAATACAAGGGCGAATATGACAACACAAAGTTGAACGACGGTCTTGGAATCTCAAGCTGGCCTAGCACATTGATGGAACTCATGGGATACTTGCCACCGGCAGATTATGATAAATCAATGGTAAACTTGAAATAGCCTGTGCAAGTTTGTCGTAAGGCAAACTTGATAAGCACGCACCAGCGTGCGACGTAAGCAAGACGCAGAGCGGCTTGCGACCAATAAAAACAGGGCGCGTCAGAAATTATCTGACGTGCCTTTTTTACAATAAATATAAAGAGGTGTGATAAAAATTACGTCCTTGTAATTTTATCACTGCAGTTTTGTCAAAGTAAAAACTGCAATTTCGTACCTCCTGTGCATCCGCTAATGCGGAGTTTTTAAGGAAATTTATGATAGTAGATTTTGAATATCAGCCACTTCTGGAAGACTTTTACAGCAACAGTGAACTAAAAATTGAATCAATATTAAAAATTTTTGAAAATTCTGGAAGCCAACATTCAGATGCAGCAGGAGACAAAATTCTAGAGGGTAGTGCTAACGGAAAAACCTGGGTACTGACAGACTGGTATGTAGAAATCGATTCCTTTCCTAAGTATGGAGACAAAATCGTTGCAAAAACATGGAGTCAGGGAGCAACATCGCTTTTTGGGACCTCCCGCGATTTTGAACTTTATTCAAATCAAAAATTATGCGCACGCGGAACAACCCGCTGGGTTCTGTTTGACTTTAATTCAGGACGTCCAGCAAAAGTAGAAAAAGAACTGCTGGAAAAATATGGTCCGGAAAATAAGTTTGCATTTACAAATTCAGAATTCAATCAATCAAAACTGCCAAAAATTGATTTACCTGAAAGCTTTGAAAACGAAATCAAAATAACACCACGCAGAAATGACATAGATTTTAACAATCACGTTCATAATCTTGTTTATATGGATTATGCAATGGATGCAATTCCGCAGGATATTTACAAAAAGCACAATTTTCATAAAATCAGAATTACATACAAAGTTGCCGTAAAGGCCGGCGAAGATCTTTATGTAAAATATGCAAAAAACGGCGAAAACCATGCAGTTTTCATCTTTGGCAGTGATAATTCTCTAAAGACTATGATTGAAATCAGTTAGAAGTCTGTTATTTTAGAAAAAATTAAAAGCAATATAAAAAAGGATATATAAAAGAAAATGGGTGGTCAAACACAGCTTAAAGGTATTTTAATTCTTCTTCTTACGGCCGTTATCTGGGGTTCGTCATTTGTATCTCAAAGTGTCGGATTAAATTCCGTTGATGCGTTCACCTTTATGGCAATACGAACGCTGCTTGGCGCTTTCTTTCTTTTGCCTTTTGTAACAATAAGAAGCTGCAGCGCGCGAAAATCTTTTACAAAAGAACAGTTTTCACAGCAAAAAATCATAAATAAAAAAACAATAAAATACGGAATAATCATCGGATTATTTTTATGCGCCGCAACAAATTTTCAGCAGTTTGCATTTTATTATTCAAGCTCAGGAAAAATTGCATTTATAACAGCATCATATATGTTTATGGTTCCAATCGTAAGCATAATTTTTCTTAAAAAAAGAATTTCCCTTATTACCTGGTTTTGCGTTGTAACGGGCTTTGTCGGGCTATATTTTCTTTCATTTAAAAGTGGAAACATAGAAGCCTTAAACAAAGGAGATTTGCTCACATTTTTCTGTTCAATTTTTTTCTGTGTACAGATTCTTTTAATAGAAAGATTTTCTCCAAAATGTGACGGAATCAAACTTTCGTGCATTGAATTTTTTACAGCAGGAACAATTTCTGCAATATTAATGTTAATTTTTGAAAAACCGGAATGGGCAAATATAAAAACTGCTGCACCGGCATTATTATATTCAGGAATTTTAAGCTGTGGAATTGCATATACACTGCAGATTATTGGTCAGAAATACTGCGAAGCAACAATTGCCTCTTTGATTATGTGCATGGAATCGATTATTGCAGTTTTAAGCGGCGCAATTATCCTTCATGAACGTCTTACAATCCGGGAAATAACCGGATGTATAATCATGTTTTCTGCCATTTTAATTTCTCAGATTTCGGATATTATAAAAATTCGAAAAATAAAGGGTACTGACAAAAGACCTTCTTTTTAATAAACTCGTTCCTATGAATATTTCACACAAACTGGAAAAACTGATGCATCCTGATTTAATTAACGGGAGCATTATAAAATCATTAATTGCATTTTTAATTCCGCTGTTAATTTCTTATACTTTCCAGCAGTGTTATAGTGCCGCGGACGCTGTAATTGTTGGCCACTATTTACACGAAGAATCGCTTGCCGCCATTGGTGCAGCCGCTGTACTTTTTGAACTTTTAATTGGCTTTGGAATGGGGTTTGGGAATGGACTTGGCATTGTAGTTGCCAGGGCTTTTGGCGCAAATAGAGAAGATATTCTAAAAAAATGCGTTTCGGCAGCTTTTGTAATCACAGTTATAATCACATTACTTATAATGATTGCCGGAAAATTCTTTCTAATGCCGCTTCTAAACATTTTGGGAACTCCTAAAGAAATAATTCTGGAATCTTATTCTTATATAAATACTATTGCTGTTTTTTGTGGTGTTTTGTTTGCATATAATCTATTTTCTGCACTTTTAAGAGCTATTGGGAACTCTTTTATGCCGCTTATTTTCCTTATCATCTCGTCTTTACTAAATATAAGCCTTGATATTATTTTTATTACAAAATTTGGCATGGGCGTAAAGGGAACGGCAATTGCCACTGTTATTGCTCAAGGAATTTCTGCACTTCTTTGTTTTATTTATATTTTTACAAAGGCAAAAATTTTAATTCCATCAAAAATACATTTTAAACCCGAGGTTTTGATTTATCGCGACATGTTAGGGCAGGGACTTTCAATGGCTTTTATGGGATCTATAGTAACTTCTGGAACTGTAATAATTCAGTCTGCAATTAACAGCTTTGGAAAATTTATTATTGCCGGACATATTGCTGCCAGAAAGATTTTTACAATGACGACAATTCCAATATTTACATTAGGAATGACTGCCTCAACATTTGCATCTCAAAATTATGGCGCAGGCAAATATGACAGAATCCGCAAGGGCGTAAAAGATGCCATATTAATTATAACCGGCTGGACAATCCTTTTAATTCTTGTATTTCCTTTTGTCCTTAAGTTTCTTATGATTTTTATTTCCGGCTCACAGAATCCGAAAGTTTTGAATTACGGTGTAAAATATGTTCAGTTTATGCTTCCTTTTTATATTGCACTTGGCGGAGTAATTGTAATAAGAAATGCACTGCAGGGACTTGGAAGCAAACTGCTGCCGCTTATTTCCAGTATTATAGAAATGCTTGGAAAGATTCTTTTTACAATTGTTATTATTCCAAAAATGGGTACACGAGGAATTATTATTTGCGAACCATTAATCTGGTGTGCAATGTGCATTCAACTTGTTTATACTTATTTAAGGAATCCTGCAATTTCCAGAAAGAATAAATCTTAATGAAAGTTCGGTATATGCGGTCATTGAGCCTGTCAAAGACCGTATATGCTATATCTGGTGGTTTCAAGAAGCACAACCGCCATTTTTTAGAACAATAATAAATCTAAATATGTCTAGCGCATACTTCTGTCGTAAGGAATTCCTTCGGCCTTAGGTGCCCGGGATTTTCCGGAAGTAAGAGCAAGAACAATCAAAGAAATTATATATGGAAACATTTTATAAATTTCACCCGGAACAAGATTAACAAGAAAATCAAAACCGGTATATGTATCTGCAATTGCACGGAAAATACCAAAGAATAGGGCAGCAAGTGCAATTCTCACAGGTTTCCATTGACCAAAAATCATAACAGCAAGCGCAAGGAATCCGGCACCTGCAACTCCGTAAATAAAGTCCCATTGAGAATTAACTGCACTAATATAAATAATGCCGCCAAGTCCGCCGCAAAATCCTGAAATTAAAACACCGGCAGCACGCATTTTATAAACATTAATTCCAACGCTTCCTGCCGCCTGAGGGTGTTCACCACAGGCCATAAGTCTAAGCCCAAATTGGGTTTTATAAAGAACAATGTAGGCAATAACAAGCGCAACAACTGTAATAATCATATAAATATTAAATTCAACACCGCCAACTTTAAAGAAAAACATATCATTTTTAGAAAGATAGCTGATGATTGCAGAAGGATTTTTTCCCTGCGAAATTCCGCTGTTATAAGATTTTACAATTACAGTGGCAGCCGCAGTTGCAAGCATGTTCATTGCCGTTCCAACAAGCGTCTGGTCTGCCTTAAAATTAATTGCCGCAATAGCAAGAAACATAGAGAAAATCATACCAAAAAGGCAGCTTATAAAAATTGTAAGGAAAATCATAACAAACGGACTTGTTGTAAGCGGAAGAAAATACATTGTAAAGGCTCCGCCAAGTGCGCCAAAAACCATAACGCCTTCAAGACCAAGGTTTATTACGCCGCTTCGTTCAGAAAACATTCCACCCAAAGCAACAAGAATTAAAACTGAAGCATAAATAAGAGTATATTGAATTAAAATCATTTTTCTGCTCCTTTTCCTTTGCGTTCTGTAATTTTGCCAAGAAGATATTTTATAAAGAGAACAAAAGCACATACATAAATTATGATAGAAGAAATCAAATCTGCTATCTGTGGATTATAATAGCGCATGTCAATTAAAGTTCCCCCCAAAGAAATATGTTCAATAAAGAAACCTGCAAAAATTATTCCAATAGGATTTAGACCACCAAGAAATGCAACTGCAATTCCGCTAAAGCCCATTGCAGGGACAGCAGAAGAGGTTTTCCACGGCTGAATATCTGTAAGGAAATAGAATGAAGCAGCAAAACCGCCAAGCGCACCGGCAATTGCCATCGTTGTAATAATATTCATTTTATCATTCATTCCGGCATATTTTGCGGCATACTTATTTAAACCAGTTGCTTTTAATTCGTAGCCAAACGTGGTCTTATTTAGAACAATCATAATTGCAACAGCAAATACAATTGTAAGAGGAATCGCAATAGTTACATACTGATTGTTATTAAAAAGCTTTCCTAATCCCAAAGAGGGTAGTATAGATTTTGCTGAACGAGACATAATAGTATAAGTTTCTGAACGGGTTAAATTCATCATAGTTTCTTTTGCCATAAGGATATTCACAGCATAAAGTGCTATCCAGTTCATCATAATACTGGCAATTACTTCGTTTACATTCCATAAAGCCTTAAAAATGCCGACAATTGCGCCCCATAAAGCTGCAACTACTACAGATGCAAGTACACATAAATACCACGGCAAATGAAATTGCAATGCACACAAAAGAGACGCTCCTATTCCAATACAATACTGTCCACCAATTCCAATATTGAATAAGCCCGTTTTATACGCAAACATTACCGAAAAAGCACAGAAAATCAACGGAACAGATTTTACAAGCGTAATACCCAGATAATATGAACGCATGGAAGGCTTTTTGTAATACATAAAATTCTTCAATATTGTAGACATTGCCTTTGGTGCATTCTGTGCATTTATAAGAAGAAGAATTACAAAACCAACAATAATTCCAATTAAGGCACAAATTATTGAAGCCGTAATATTCTTAAAGGATTCCGAATGTAGGAAATCTCTTGTTTTTGATTTTATATTTTCTAAATTCATTTTAACTCCTGCTAATCAAGACAAGCGGGCTTTTCCGACCGCTATTGTCTTTTTGCTCCTGCCATGTAAAGTCCAAGCTCCTCGGCTGTTGTCTTTTTAGGATCAAATTCTCCAATGAATTCACCTTCGTACATTACAAGAATTCTGTCGCTAAGATTTAGAACTTCATCAAGCTCGTATGAAACCAACAGAACTGCAGCACCATTATCCCGATCTTCAATTATCTGTTTATGAACAAACTCAATTGCCCCAACATCAAGTCCGCGGGTAGGCTGGACCGCAAGCAAGATTTTATGCTCGTTATCAAGTTCTCGGGCAATAATTGACTTCTGCTGGTTTCCGCCCGACATGGAACGTACAATTGTTCGACTGCCTTGTCCGCTTCGAACATCATATTTTTCCATAAGTTTATCTGAATATTCAGTTACATTGTCTTTTTTTATAAAGCCAGATTTCTGAAACCGGCTTTCTTTGTAACGGCGCAAAACTGCATTCTGGTCAAGACGGTAATCAAGAACAAGACCATGCTTATGACGGTCTTCCGGAATATAACTTAATCCTGCCTTGTTTCGCTCCAAAATTGATTTTCTTGTAACATCTTCACCGTCAATAATGATTTTAGTTTTTTCTATTTCAACAGGTTTTTCAAGACCAGAAATTCCATATGCAAATTCTGTCTGACCATTTCCATCAATACCGGCAATGCTTACAATTTCTCCCGCATGAACATCAATATTTACGTGTTTTACACCAAGTCTTTCATGATTAATTTTGCAGGCAACGCTTAAATCTTTTACAGAAAGCATTACTTTGCCTGGTTTCGCAGGAGACTTGTCTACTGTAAATTTAACCTGACGGCCAACCATCATTTCGCTTAAGGCAAATATTGTTGTATTTTTTACATCTACAGTACCAATATATTTTCCTTTTCGCAAAACAGAACAACGATCGCAAATTGCCATTATTTCATTCAGTTTATGAGTGATAAAAAGAATAGATTTTCCTTCGTTTGCAAGATTTTTCATAATCTGCATCAGGTCGTTAATTTCCTGCGGAGTAAGAACTGCCGTCGGTTCATCAAAAATAAGGATTTCGTTTTCGCGGTAAAGCATTTTAAGAATTTCTACGCGCTGCTGCATTCCGACCGAAATATCTTCAATTTTTGCATCAGGATCAACCGAAAGACCATATTTTTCGCTTAATTCCAGAATTTTCTTTCGTGCAAATTCGCGGTCAATAAAACCGGCTTTTTTTAAAGGCTCGGAACCTAAAATAATATTATCAAGAACAGTAAAAATTTCTACAAGCTTAAAATGCTGATGCACCATTCCAATGCCAAGTGCGGTTGCATCATTAGGATCATTTATTTGTACAACTTTTCCGTTTTTTCGAATTTCACCTTCTTCAGGCTTATAAAGTCCAAACAAAACGCTCATTAAAGTTGATTTTCCGGCTCCATTTTCACCCAAAAGAGCATGAATTTCGCCTTTTTTTAACTGCAAAGTAATATTGTCGTTTGCAATAATTCCAGGGAAACGCTTTGTTATGTTAAGCATTTCAATAATATAATCACTCATAAGGAACATTATAACGTAATGTTTATAAATTTGATATAAATTGAATGCAAATTCAGACAAAAAATAGGGGAGTGGAACAAAAGTCCATTCCCCTTAAAACCAGAATAAATCCGATATTTTATAAAAAACTTCTAAAACAAAATCTTTTATTTGATGTTAGGATACATATTCAATTTTACAGAAACTGCAGGTGCAGCATCAATTGCGTTTGAAACCTTTACATCACCTTTGAAGATTTTTGCTGTAAGAGCTTTATAATCATCAACAGAGAAGTTTTTCATAGACCATGTTTCTGTAGGAAGCTGAACGAAGTTTACGCTCATATCTGTTCCAGAAACAAGACCAAGTGAAGAAATCTTTCCACTGTATGTTGCCCAGTTTCCGTCAAGAATTGACTGAAGAACAGCATCAACTGTTGCACCAAGACCCTTCATAGCAGAAGTAACGCACATACCGTCTCTGTATTCATTAATCTTAGAAGACTGATCAACGTCAACACCAATAACTTTTCCGTTTGCAACATCTTTTGCAGCATCTGCAGCAGAAGTCCAGATAGCTCCACCACAAGCAAATACAACTTCTACACCACGGTTTTTGTACCAACCGTCCATATAAGCCTTAATCTGCTGGTCGCCATAGAACTGTCCACCATAAACATATTCAACAGTTACTTTGTTAGAAATTCCCATTTCTTTTGCAGCAGTATCAATTCCCTGAACATATCCAAAACCATAGCGGATTACAGCAGGAACAGCCATTCCACCAAGGAATCCAAGGTGAGTATAACCTTCTTTTACAGCAGCATAGCCAGCCATAAAGCCAGGAATCTCTTCTGCATAAACTGCACAGAAAATATTAGAAGGAATTTTCCAGTCTACTTTTCCAATAGCAGATGCAGCAGACATAATGTCAAATTCGCTTACATCAAGACCAATAAAAGTAACGTCAGAGTTAGCATCGGCAAGCTGAGCGATTGCATCAGCAAAAAGGTAACCAGGAAGAACAACAACATTGTAATCATCCTGAATTGCAGCGTTGATAGAAGCTACACGGTCAGCAGTTGAATCTCCGGCTGGTTTATAGTAATTAAATGTAAGATTGTTCTTTTCACAGAAAGCCTTACAAGCCTGATAAGTTGTCTGATTAAATGACTGGTCTGTAATATCACCAGAGTCTGTAACCATTGCAACTTTTACAGAAGAAGCATCCTTTGACTGCTTCTTTCCGCCGCATGAAACAAATGACATAAGCATTGCAGCTGCCATTGCTAAAATTGCGAGCTTTTTCATAATAAATCTCCTGTTATCGCCAAAGCGATATTTAATTTTATTATGGGAAAATTATATCACATTTAAATAAAGAATTCTATTACTGCAGGATTTCAGGGCTTCGTCATGATTCAATAGTACTTGCAAAATTGAATATATTATACGTTAAAAAAAACCGGATTCCCAAACAGTAACACCAAAAGGGAATCCGGCCGTCCAAATAAATGGACATCGGAGAGAGTTTATCAGCTTATTTACAAGCTTCTTATAATATAGAGAAAACTAAAAAAAAAGTCAAGCAAAAATAAAAAAAATTACTAAAATTTTAAGAAAAATTATTACCAAACGCCAGCGGACTTATTAAAAAAGAACAAACTAAAAATTGCTTTCGCAATTTTCTTAAACCTATTAATCAACGACCGCTAAAATAGATGTTCTTAGGTAGACAGAAGATAGATTATAAAAAGTGTATTAAAAAAATAGTCCGTCACTTGCAACAATCAAGCCACCTATGTCATTATGACTTAAACTATTTATTCACTTAAATCCAGATCCGGCGTAATCTGAACAGTATATATAACTAAATCCCAAAAAGCTTCTGGAAATTTAAATCAACAATTTCACTTAGTTTGCGGCTGGTAATATTTCTTTTAGAAGAAATATATTCATAAATGTATTTGATATTTTCTGGAATATTTGAATCGCTTTTTACAGGAACCGGCGGATAAAACGGACAATCGGTTTCAATTAAAAGACGATCTTTTGGCACACAATTCAACAAATCAGACATATCATTAAAAGATTTTTTTCCTGCATAAGTAACCGTTCCGCTAAAACTTACATACCATCCCATGTCAAGAAAAAAATCCAGCTCAGACTGACTGTAAGAAAATCCGTGCACTACACCCCTATCCCACTTTACAGCCTTCAAAACATCAGAAGTTTCTTTAAAACCTTTCCGGCTATGCAGAATAAAAGGCATATTTAGCTTTTTTGCCAGCGTAAGCTGCAACGCAAACAAGTCTTTTTCATCATTTACAGCATCATAGTCAAAATATTCGTGATCTCTTCCCTTATATTCAACCGAATCCCAGTCATGATCAATTCCACCAGGTCCAATCGCAACAAGATGACTGGCAAAAATACTGTCGCTCTCCCTAAATTCATTTATTACATTTTCAAGATTTTCAATAATTTCAAAGCGATTATCCACAGAATCTGAATCGGGCATTACACCAGCTGCAAAATACATCATCTTCTGTATATGATTTATTTGAATTTCGTCATCAATCAAATCAAGACATTCTTCCACACGACCAGCGCGCGCCCAGATATCATCAACGTGAACGCCGCTGTCCAATGCAAACGAAACTCCATTTTGTTCCATTTCCATCAAACTGTCTGCGCCCTGCTGCAAGCCGAGTTCTTCCGTAATTTGATAAAAATTCATCAGTGAATCTGAATACATAAAACCACTCTAATAAAATATAACATTCATTAAAAAACAGAGCAAATAAATCGCCCCAATTTATAAACCAATATTGTAAAAAGATGATTCCGAATTTACCGGGCCATTTTAAGCTGCTCAAGGAAAGTTTCAAATTCCTGGAACAAAAGCTCACAATCCTGATTAATATATTCATAATTTTCATCTTTTACGGCATATTCGTGTTGTTTTGCATGATCTGCAAGCTGATTAGCACACAAATTTGAATAAATGCTTTTTAAAGCATGAACTTCTATTGCATAATCTTTGTATTTTTTTTCTTTAATGAATTCTCGCATTTTTTTAAGCTGAATAAGACCTTCGGTATAAGTTACAGAGAACAGATTTTTTATAAAATCCTCTTTTCTGCTAAAACGTTCCAGAAGCTTTTCATAATCCATTCCCTGAATGGAAATTTTGCGTGAACTATCGTTACGTTCTGTTAAAGATTTTTCTTCATTTTCCGAAGATTCAAAATCAAGAACAAGCTTTTTCTGCGGCAAATATTTTGCAAGAAGCTGTTCCATTTTTTCTGAATCAATTGGTTTAGAAAGATAGTCCGTGAAACCTTCTTCAAGATATTTTTCTTTTGCACCGGAAATTGCATTTGCAGTAAGAATAATAACTGGAATATCAGAACACTTTGAATTATCATCTTCGCGGAGCATATTTAAAGTTTCAGCTCCGTTCATATCCGGCATCATATCATCCATAAAGATTACATCAAAATGCTGTTCCCTGCAGCGCAGAATACAAGAACGTCCAGTATTTGCAACATCAACCTGAACCAGAGTTCGCTTAAGCAGCTCCTGTACAACCAGCTGATTAGACAGATTATCATCAACAACAAGAACTTTTGCGGAAGGCGCATGGAACAATTCGCGATTAATAACACGCCTGCTCTTTTCAAGCTCATAGTATTTTTCAAAATCACCAATATGTTCTTTATTTCTGATTTTCTGCGGAATTTTTACAGTGAAAGTACTACCCTGTCTGTAAACACTTTCAACAGTAATAGAACCTTTCATCATGTCTACAAGACGCTTAGTGATTGTAAGTCCAAGACCAGTTCCTTCTATCTTGTAATTATTTTTTTCATCGATACGGGTAAATTCATGGAACAGTTTAGAAAGATTTTCTTTTTTAATTCCTATTCCCGTATCGCGAACTGAGAACTGCAAATCAAAAATTTCTCCATATCGCATTGATGTAAGTTCTAATACAATTGAGCCCTTATCCGTATATTTTACAGCATTCGAAATAAGATTCATCATAATCTGACGAATTCTGACTTCATCACCATAAAGAACAGTAGGCAATGTCGGAGAAACCTTTAAAACAACATTAAGATTTTTCTTTTGAGCGCGTTCCTTAAGAATATGCACGATATCCGTAAGCATTGCCGCAAGATGATATTCCGTAGGAACAATCTGCAGACGGCCTGCTTCAATTTTAGAAAAGTCCAGAATATCATTTATAATTTCGAGCAAAAGCTTACTTGCATTCTGAACTGAATATGCATAATTTAAAATTGCAGGATTATTCTCTTCACGCAAAATCATTTCGTTCATACCTATAATACTGTTAATAGGCGTTCTGATTTCATGAGACATATTTGCAAGAAATGCAGACTTTGTTGCACTTGCTTCCAGAGCCTTAAGTCTGTTCTTTTCAGCATCTGCAGCCTGTTTTAGGGCTTTGATTATTTCAAGACAGAATAAAACCGTGGCAATAACACTATAGAAAATTGTAAAATCAAGATTGTATAAATCGCTGTAAATTGTAAAATAAGAATTAATAAAAAATACAAACATAAAGATTATTGCCATTACAGCAATAGAATGATATTTCTTAAGGCGCAAAATCTTATAATCTTTATAGAATGAATAAATGATTGCCGCATAAATAACAAAGATTTCAACAAAACTTAGCGCAACGGCTACATTAAAACAATCACACGGCAAAAGCTGAAAGACAACAACAGCACAGAAAATTGAAAGCACAAAGAATTCCGTTACAACAAAAATCCTGTGATTCGAAAAATCCTGCATCCGGTCAATATAAAAAATAAACGGCAAAAGCTGCAGACTAAACAGCATCATACTTGAAAAAGAAACTACAGAATAATTCTTAAAAATCAACTGACAAAAAACCGAATGAGTAAGAAGGTAAATTGCATTAAGAAAAAGACCAATCGCTAAAGATTGAGTAGAAATTACTTTTTTATATATACAAGAATAAATAATACATATAACTACACAAATAAATGAAAATGATGCAAGAAAAATTACAAAAATAAACGCTGGTCCGTGCTGAGCCAGAAGAAAACGTATTGCGCCAATTTGCGTACAATAATAAATTGGACTTATTTCACCACTAAAGCCCTTTGGTCCTTTTGTAACAAATGAAAGGGTTTTTCCAACGTCACTTTCTTTTAACGGCACAAAAACGTAAGCGCTTGGCGAATATGCCCCTACCATTCTTGTATCGCGATTCGTATATTCAGTACGCAGTTCACGGTCAATATAAAAATTTACGTCCTGTCTGTTGCTTTTGTATAGAAGATAAGCATGATTTTTTATACCTGTGGGAAGCTTTGTTCTAAAATACACAGGCTCCATAGGCTCTGCTGTTACAGAGGAAAGAGTTTCAACAGGAAAAATTGTATTGTCAGGAAGCACGCGTTCCCATGAAGCCTGAAAAGGCATAAAAAAATCATGAGTTACTTTTTCACTTGGAAGAAAATGCTGGGAACAAAGTAAAACTATAATAAAAGCTAAAATTACAGTATAAGAAATCTTTTCTGCGATACCTATATCTTTTGCCTGTTCAAACTTAACCATTAATAATCTCCAAATAAAAACTCCGCGTTAGCAATAAAAATTATACGGATGTAATTTTTATTACGCCCCCTGTTTTTTTATATTCCCATTCCGTAAGCTTTAATTCCAGCTCCCGTTTTTCTTTATTTGCCTTTATAATTTTGTCATCAAGTTCAAGAAGAAAATTCTGATCATCAGACATTCTCCGCGAGTGTTCTAAATCTGGAATAAGCGTTTCTTCCAGTTCGAAAATTCTGTTTTTTATCTGAGTAATTTCCTTCGGAGGGCGACCGCCTTTCATTCCATTCTGGCGGCTTGCGACTTTTTTTGCCTTGCTCGTAGATTTTCCATTAAAAGAATAAAGCGATTCAATCCAGAACTTAAGAGATTTAAGCTCCTGCCCCATTTCAAAAGATATATTTTCAATCTCGTTTTTAGTTTCCTGCTGAAAATCAACACTATTTTTTGAACAAATTTGATTAAGACGGCTGTTCAGCAAATTCAGAGAATCAAGAGATTTATAAATATTTAATGTCTTTTTACTCACACTTATATAATAACCTATAGTCTTAGGTTTTACAAACTTTTTTCTTCTTTTTCTATTAATTTTTCCACTTCTTCTTTTTTTAAGGGGCGATTTATCTCATACGAAATTTTATTACGCTCTATTTCTTCAAAAGTCCATAAACGTCCCTTATTCATTCCTGGACAATCTTTACTGCATTCGTCCCAGGTTTTTCGATCTTTAATCATCCATGACCAGAATGGATAAGTTGAACACTGAACTGGACGCGCCTCGTAGGCCGTGCACCCGTTATTCCAAAGCTCGCAATCGTAATTCTTTTTTTCCAGCAGTGCTAAAACCTTATCACCATAATAATAATCAGCCCACCTGCAATGCACCGCAACAAATTCTTTTACAGACATTTTAAAAAATTTGCATAATGCCAGAAGATCTCTTTGCGAAAGATATACATACCCTGGCGAATGACCGCAGCAAAATGAACATCGCTGACATTCAAAACACAAACCATCTTTATAAAATTCTTCTTTCATTATAAGTCTCCCATAAAACTCCGCGTTAGCGGGCACTCAGAAGGTGCAAAATTGCAGTTTAGACTCTGGCAAAACTACAGTGATAAAAATAAAACAAATGTAATTTTTATCACACCTCCTTCACTCTAAGTCAAAAAACCTTTTATTTCCTGCAAATGCTTTTTTGCAACGCGCCTTCCTTCCTCATAAACGCGCTGAAGCTTTTCAGGATTTTTTTCTGTCCTGCTAATTCCAAGATTTGACTCCGGACAAATTACAAAAACAGCTCCTTTGGATTCCTGCGAAAAAACATAATCTTTTTCTTTATTATATAGAAGATGCCGGTTTTTCATACTTTCTACTATCGCCGGATATTTTTTTAACATAATTTTCATAATAGGAAGCAGTTTATTTTTAGTTTTAATATAATCACGCGGTTGAGTTAAAATAACAACATTTCTGGAAAACCCCATTTGTTCAAAATATTGCAAAGGAATAGAATCAGAAATTCCCCCGTCCAAAAGTTTATAACCGTCAATTTCTACAATTTTCGAAGCTAAGGGCATACTTGCACTTGCCCGCATCCAAACCAAATCATTTGCATCGCAGGTTTTAAGTTCTTTATAAACAGGCTTCCCTGTTTCACAATCAGAGGCAACACAATAAAACGGCATAGGATTTTTACGATAGGTAGAATAATCTAAAATATCCAGTTCATTTGGAATCTTGTTATAGCAAAAATCTGCACCATATAAATCACCGGTTTTTAAAAGTGATTTTAATGAACAATATCTCCAGTCATGAGAAAAACGCTTGTTATAACGTAAACAACGTCCAATCTGCTTAGATTTATAATTACATCCAAAAGTTGCACCGGCAGACACACCAATTGCACCATCAAATTCAATGCCATTTTCCAGAAAAACATCAAAAACACCGGCGGTAAAAAGCCCTCGCATCGCACCGCCTTCCATAACAAGCCCCGTTTTTTGCATCATATTTTAATAATAGTGGAAAAATCAATTAAAAAGCTAGGGAATTTTCCTTATTTTTACAAGTTTTAATTTTTTTTTCTTGCAAATACAACCTCTCATGCTAATATTAAATTGTGGTTAGGAAGTCGAGGTGAGGACGGCTCCGGCTGCTTGTAGAGGAGGCAATAATGCAATTTCCGACAAAGATAACACGCCAGGTCGTGGCTAAACGTTAGACATGATAAAAGCACCAGTCGCTTAAAACTGGATAAATTATAGTGCCAATCCATTAGTTGATTGAAAGCACATTACAGGCCGGCTAAGAACCGGCTTTTTTATTTAACAAAAAAAAATTTCAGCAAAAATATGTTAGTCAGTCGCCTTTCGAGGCTTGCTAACGCGCGGACTCCGGCAATTATTTTAAACAAACTTCAGATTAAAAAAATCAGAAAATGTTGTAAAAAAGTTTTTAAGTTTAGGAATAGTTTTGTTTTCGCCGTCGTCTGGCTTCGCCACCTCTCCACGCTCGGTGCCATGCAGGTTAAAAAAAATAAACTGTCTTTAAGAAAAAAGACAGTTTACAAAACGCGAGCGGCGGGGCTCGAACCCGCGATCTCCGGCGTGACAGGCCAGCGCGATAACCAGCTTCGCTACGCCCGCATTACTTTAATGGGCAGTGAGAGGATCGAACTCCCGACATTCTGGGTGTAAACCAGACGCTCGTACCAGCTGAGCTAACTGCCCTAAAAAAGCCGGCAGCTACCTACTTTCCCGCTGAAGAGCAGTATCATCGGCGCAAGAGAGCTTGACTTCCGTGTTCGGGA
>Ga0310695_10004679_pt1 | contig 24858 bp, 12 predicted proteins | sample RumenRJG_04DNA_FD_203882 | JGI IMG/M metagenome (GOLD analysis project Ga0310695, IMG submission 203882) | Bovine rumen microbial communities from Lethbridge, Alberta, Canada - RJG_04 (v2) (version 2) | ecosystem: Host-associated > Mammals > Digestive system > Stomach > Rumen | place: Canada...
CGCCCGTGCCGATCGCCGCGATGCGCACCTTCGGCGCCTCCGTGGCGGCCAGCACGCTGCCGCAGCTGGCAGCCGCGCAGCCTGAAAGTTTGATAAAGTCACGTTTGCTGATATTCATTTGGTTCCTCCTTGTTTCATTTCATTGGCCGCATCAGGGACGGGCTGGAAATCTGGCGACGGGCGGGTGGCGATGCGCAGAAGCGCGTCGATCTTGCCCTCGATGCGGTCTAGGCGTGCGTCAAGGCGCGCCTCTAGCTCCTGCGTTGCGGTAGCGACGTCCGCGCGCAGCTCCGCGACGTCGGCGCGCACCGCGCCGCTCGTGTCGCCCGAGCGCGCGAAGAACCAGCCTATGAACACAAGCGCTATCGCAAGCGCGAGCACAAGCGCCACTCCGAACACGAAACCTTTTCGTTTTGTTCATTTTCCATAACGCAGCTAGTTTACCAAATCCCTCCCCTTAATTCCAGCCAATTCGGCAGAACAGCCTTGCCGTCTCGCCACGGTCCACGTGACTATCTGACGTAGAGCACAATGCCGTTCTTCAGGAAGCGCAGATATACGACGCCGTCAATCTCCTTCAGCGTGGGCAGGAATCCTCTGCGGATGTTCATGTCTGCCGGGTCGAGCTTGAGATTGCGCAGGCTGGAACCCATTTCAAGCACGGCAATCGGAATCTTCGTGGTTTCCATGATGTCCATGAATTCGCCGTATGGCTTGACCGTGGCGAAGCCAGCAGTCGGCGTGGCCAGCAAGTCGAGCGCAACACCGCGCTTGATCGCCAACGTGGTGCCGGAGTCCAGCTGTACAGGACCCTTGCCCACGTTGTTCGAAGCATCCACCTTGAATATGCCCTCGCCCACCGTGGTGCCACCGGCATACACCTTGGTGAATCCCTCAATCCCGTTGAAGCTGTTCCCCATCACCAGCGTGCCTGCGCCGGTCTTTCGCACCGCGCCGTCGCCAAACATGCCAGCGCCGCAGGTGACGGTCAACCCTTCGGGCACGTTGAACGTGAGGGTGAATCCGGTCATCACGGTCAAGCCCCAGTCGCTCGTGTTGCCTTGATTGTACACGCCCAGGCACTCGAAGTCGGCATACGCCGTGATCGTTGTGTTGGTGTAGAAGCGCCACGAATAGTCCTGCATCACGCTGCCTATGCCGCCTTCGCCCACGACCAGATTGGGGATGAACGACTGCGCCCAGGCGTGCTCAGTCTTCGCGATGCGGCGCGCCTTCACGGTGCCGATGTTTCCCTGGCGCCCGAAGCGCGACCAGTTGTCGGAGGGCGTGGGACACGAACGCACGATGAACTCGTTGCTCAGCTCAAGATAACCGTCGATGTCAACGTCGCCGCGGTCCCACCCGTTGGTGATCGTGTGGAAGTAGGCGCGGCCCCCTTCGTCCACGCGCAGAATTGCGCGGTGGCTGTGCTGGGTACCAGTCAAGAGCCCGCCGTGCACCTCGGAGCCCTCCGCCACGATCCATGGGATGTCGCTGCTCGCGGCCGGAACCACCCAGTCGCTCGTGAAGTTGAATTTGCCCACGAGCCTGCGGCCAAGATCCGACATGCGCATGGACTCGTCTGGGAAGGTGGCCGTGGCCCCGCCCGCGAAGTTCACTGGGGCGGTAACGGAACTCACCTTGTAGGTGTCGGAGAAAAACACCTCGTTGGCGAACGTCTGGGTCGCGTTCGAGTTGTTGACGACAACGGGGATGGCCTTGAACGCGTTGCCCGTGATGGTGAACGCGCCCGCTGCGGGGGCAAACGTAATGGAGTCGCCGCCAAGGTTCTCAAGATCGTTGGTGACCTCGCCGCCGCTGCCGGTGAAGATGAGCGGAATGCCGGCCGCGGGAGGCGTCTCGGGCACGGCGCCGTTTGCAAGCTGCCAGTTCCCAGACGTTGAGAACTTGCCGTCTCCGGCGGCTCCATTCCAGATGTAGGAGTTCGCTCTCGCCGTCTGGACATTCTCCAGAATCAGATTGTCCACACCGCCGGAGAGAGCCGGTTCGTTCATGAAGAACAGCTTTGACTCGGTGCCAGACGTGTTGACAATCTTCGTCCCCACGAAGTCCGAATTGACGTCCTCGACTATCATGTTGTGGCCATTCAGGTCCAGCACAACGCCATTCGAGAGCATAATCGGCCCCAGAGCCGCCAGATTGCAGTCCGCCATCAGCTTCACCGTTGCCGGCTGCACGTTGGAGAACGTGAGCGTGTTGAACTCGCCGGTGATGCCATCCGGGTCGGTGAATTTGACATTATTGAAGTTGGTGCTGTTCCCGCCCCACGTGTCGCCGCAGACGAATGTGAAGCGGTGCCACCCTGGAGTCATATACCAGTTGGATGTGTAGGTGGTGGTGTAGGTGTGGGTCATCACTCCGATGCAGCCATCCACGAGCAGCGCGAAATAGTCGTCGAATCCAGAGCTCAAGGTCCAGAAGCCGGCCTTGTTCACATCCACGTAGAACCAGCCGTCGACTCGGAACTGCTTTCTCGAGAGCGAGTTGACCCCGAGAAGAGAGCCTAGGTCGCCTACGAAGCCCTTCGGAGAATACGATGCGAGCGGCAGGTGAATCCAATCAGTGGTAAAGTCGCCGGCCGTGCTGGGGCGGTCCACCCCGTAGACGATCGCCCCCCACTGCATGGCGGCTAGTTCGGTGCCAAAGCGGATGCCAGCCCATGCAGGCGTCACTCCCACGGGAATCGTGAACGAGGTTTCGCCGCCAGGTATCACAACCGTTGTGGCGGTGCCAGGCACGGCGTCAGGAACGGCGTTGCCGGCCGCGTCGGTGCAGTTCCAGTTGGCAGCATCCTCAAGGTCCGCGGCAGTGGCGGGCGTGCCGCCTACCCACGTTGCAAACGCAGGACCCGTGGGGCCTGCAGGCAGCTCGGTGCTGCCGGGAGTGGCGTCGTCGGGTCCGCGAACGGCGTTGGCCGTGAGCTGCTCGTCGGTGAGGATCCCCCTCCACACGCGCACCTCGTCGTAGTCCGCACCAGCATCCCAATCACCTCCATACTGCGAATGGCCGATGTAGAGGACAGGGTTCACAATGCTGGCAAACGAGCCTTCCATTTCCAGCGTGCCGCTCTTCTCTATCATGCCCGTCTTCGCGTTGCGGCGCATGAAGTGCACCATTGCCTTGCCGCTCCCATTTACAGAGAACGTGGCAGAGATGTGGTACTTCACGCCAAGTTCGTATGGACCCATGGTGCCGTCGGCAAGCACCTCGGTTCCGTCAACCTTCGATGCTGCACGCTCCGTCGTGAACGTCGTTCCGATGCTCCAGGTGAGGCAGAAGTAGTCGCGTTCGCTGGAACCGTAGTCGAACACGCGCGCCCAGTTCTTCAACATGCGATGCGTTGCCCATATCTCCACGGTCGCCTCCGTTGTGTCAAGGAGGTTCTGCCCCAGATTCAGCGAGCCGGAGCCATTGCCGCTGCCGCGCATCTCCACCTGCCCGTCCTTGATGCTCACTTGCCCGCCAAGCACCGTGGCGGTAGAGCCTCCTACGGAGTCGGTGTAGTCGCCGTTGAAACTCCAACGATGCGTGAGTTCCGCAGCATCGGCCGCACTCGCCGCCGTAAACACTGCAAGGGCGATCATCGCCCCGCGCATTGCTTTCTTCGCTGTCTTCATGATTGTTTCCCCCTTTTGGCCATTTTCATGTTTATCAAACATGCACAACTTTCGTTAGCATTAAAAATTATATCAAATCCCCTTCCCCTCCCGTCAACTATAATTTGAACTCCATCGGGGGGACAGTCCCCAGGCCAAAATGGGGATTGTCCCCTTTAGACGGCGCAGTTTTAGCGTGAGCCTGAGGACTTCCAGGCATCCTGGCGTCCGAACCACACGGGATATATGTCAAGGTGCGCCTCAAGCATCTGGCCCAACATGTCCTTATATGGACGGTCAAGCACGTTGAAAAGGCCCGTATTTGCACGTTCGCCGTTCTGCCCTTCGAAGAATCTCCCCGTGGCGGCCTGGTCGATAAGCGTGAACCATTCGATGCCGACCACGAAACCAAGTGCGGCCGCACCCTCCACATAGTTGCGGTAGGCCATGCCGCGCGCCTTCTGCGTGGGGAGATCGAAGCCGGACGGACCGCAGTTGGACTCCTTGGTGGACGTGTAGTAGAACTCGCTCCAGAACTGCGGTTTGCGGCCAGACCATTCGTAGATTCGCGTGACGAATGCGCTGTCTATCCCAGCAGCGTAGTAGTTGATCGACACAACGTCCATGTACTTGCCGCACACACGGCATAGAACCTCGTCGTTCGCGGTGGCTGGCTGCCAACGGCTGCCGATGAGCATGTGGTTCGGATCGTTCCTGCGGAACTCGCGTTCAATAAGCGCGTAGTATGCGTCGAGAAAGATTTCAGTGAACGCGCGCACATCTGCGTGCGCCTCCTCGGTGGTGACGGCGAGGCCTTTCTCCTCCAGCGCCTTGAAGTCCGTCTCATCCGCCTTCCACGCCGTGTTGAACGCGGCGATGGCGCCGTATTTCCCGCGGAGGAACGCCACGAACTCGCGCTTCGCCGCATAGCTGCCGTCAAGCGCGGGAATCGCGCGAGATACATCTTCGAGGCCCTGCTCGTTCGCAAGAAAGTAGCCGATCACAAGCGGATCTGCCGTATGCCTGGCCATGCTCTTCATGCCCTTCGCAACCTCGGCACGGCTCTTCTCGTCGAACGGGTCGAACATCCCGCGCACCGAAGGAATCAAGCGCGGGCTGCCGATGTTGACGAAGCCGACGTACGGGAAATTCTTCTGCCGCGCGCTGGCCGACACGTCTGAGAACGCGCCGATGGAGTTGAAGCCCACGGCGCGCACGCGGTTCACGAAGCGCGTGGCCTGCGCCTCGTCGTCGTACTTTCCGTACTTGCGGATGACGTTCGCCTTGTAGAAGGAGACTGCGCGGCCGTTCCACCAGTCGCCGGGACGGTCCTTCCACGCCGCGCCGTACCGTTCGTCATGCGGCGGCAACCACTCGTATGCATCCTGACGATCGGTGACGTCAGTGTAGTCCTCGCCCGGACCAAAGGAACAAATGCCAAGATGGAAGAACGGGTTGCCGAGCGGGTCCACGAGGAACCAGCGTTCCCGTCCGCCTACATTCTTTTTCTCGCAGTGGAAGTATCCCGTTTTCTTCAACCCGAACTGCGCGCCCATGCCGTCAACGCCGCCGTAGACGTCGAGCCGGCAGCCGCGCTTCGCGAGCTTGCCCGCAAAATCGAGTCCCTTGTAGTACGCGGCTTCGCTGGCAAGGTCCGCCTTCAACTCCGACTCGTCGGAAATCTTCCCGGGGAAATCGCGCGCGACCTGGCCGAACTTGTCGAGCAGACGCCTGCGCGCAAAGGCAGACGTGTCAAGCGACGCTTCTACCGTCCACTCCTTGATTCCTCCAGGCATGTGGAAGCCGCTCCAGAAAATCGCCCAGTTCCACTCGCGGTTGTCCTGCACCTCCATCCACGTGCCGGACGAAAACCTGAGCGCGAGCTTGGCGTTGTTGGGATCGCTAACCGCGAATGCCCTCGTGTTGCCCTGGAAGAGCTTCGCACCACCCTTCACCAGCGGAAAGTCGCCGCTCTTCGAGTCCACATGCCACTTGCCTCCCTGATTGAAGGTTATCGGCACGTACATCTCCTGAAACGGCTTGCGGTAGCCGTTCGGCGTCTGTTCCAGGCGATAGTGCACGCGCTGGCCGTCGAGCGTTACTTTTAGGAGGCCATCATCCTTGTATTTGAGAACGCACATGTTTCCGTTGTGCCTCGTCTCGATCGGCTTGCAGCGGTCTTCGCCGCCGATGGCGAGCCGCGGGTGCGAGAGGTCGAACTCGCCCATGGAACCACAGGAGAAACGCACTCCGTCGCCGTGCAGGCTCATCGTAAGAGACGGCGCAGGCTTAAGTTTGTAGGCCTCCATTATCTCCGTGGGACGGCCATCGTTGGTGAACGCGCCAAGCTGATACGGGCTTTCCCGGCATTCAGGCTCCCAGTAGAACACGCCGCGGCAGCGACCGTTCGTGAGAAGGCGCGCGTCGTTCAGTATTCGCCAAAGCTCCTTGCGGCTCGCGCGCTGCGTCTCTGGCTCCTGCGTGCGGTTGTGAACGCCGGTCTCCACGATCATGACGTCGCAATTCCATTTCTCGGACAGCCTGCGAATGTTCTCCATGCACATAGCGATGGTTTTGTAGTGGTCTGGAATCTTCTTCTGCGCCCACCACGGGTAAAGCGACATGCCGATCATGTCCCACCTGGCGCCGCGCTCGGCCAGCATGCCCAGATTCCAGTCGTAGAGCCCAGCATCATGGCCACGGTCGAGGTGCACGAGGACGACAGCCTTGGGGAACACCTTTTTCACGGCCGCATATCCCGCCTTGAAGAGCGCTGCGTAGCCATCCGGCCGACTGTGATGTCCTGTAGGCCACACAAAGCCGCTCGCAGTCTCGTTTCCGACCTGCACCCACTTCGGCGCCACGTCTGCGGCCTTCAGCGCCTTCAGCACCGACTCCGTGTGCGCGGCGAGCAGTACGGAGACCTTGGCCACGTCGTTGGAATAGGGTGCCCAAGCGGCGGGGATGATCTGGTGCCAGGGATCGGCCCATGTGTCCGAATAGTGAAAGTCGATCATCACATCCATGCCGGCCTTCTTCGCGCGCTTCGCCTTCTCGACGGTGTCCTTAGTCCCGCACCATCCATTCTTCGGATCCACCCACACGCGCAGGCGTACGGCCTTCATCCCGTAGTCGTCACGCAGAAGCGCGAAAAGGTCGCGTTCGACGCCTGCGGCCGTCTTGAACCGTGCGCCGTTACTCTCCATCTCGGAGACCCAGCTTATGTCCGCGCCGAGCACGAACCCGTCGTCCCCGCCGAACGCCGCCGCCGCAAAGGCTGCCGCGGCAAAAATCGCCATTTGGAATGTAATTCTCATGCTGTGACTCTTATTGTACCATATTCTCCAGGCCCTGTGTTGAGCGGATTGCCAAAAAGTGAACGCAGCACCATGGCAAAACTTCTAGACCACTGAGCGTCGAAGCGATTCAAACTTTCATTTTGCCATTGTCGGGAAGTGTGGGGTTTGCTATACTGTCTTCAGAAAACTTCTGAATGTTTCTGCGGTTGTACGGCTTTTCTTGCCAAGTGGCATGGGCCACAGCCGCCGCGAAAACGATTTTCCGAACCAATTCAAAGGAGACTTGAAGATGCGTTTGAACCATGTGCCTTGCGTGCTGGCGGCGATGTGCGGACTCTGCGCATCGGCCCTTACTGTCACGGAGTGGAACAACACGAAGCTGAACGACATCGCCGTGAAGGACGGCAACGGCGCGATTGTCGTCTTGGGAACGGAAGGCTCCTGGAACGACACAGGAAGCACAAAGGAAAAAGTCTTCGACGGCGACACGGCCACGTTCTTCGACCCCCCGAACGAAGCGAGCCACGGCGGTCCCTGCTGGGCGGGCATCGAACTGGAGGAGCCTCGCATCGTCACCCGCATCCGCTATTTCGGACGCGCGGCAAACATCGTGCGAATGTATGGATGCGTCTTCCAGGGCGCGAACGAAGCAGACTTCTCAGACGCGGTTGATCTTCATGTGGCGACGGAGGCCGATGGCTGGGACGGCACCAACTGGGGCGACGTCCATGTGGCAAGCGAAGCATCGATGACGCCCTTCAAATACCTTCGCGTCGTCAGTCTGAACTACACGCTTGAGAATGAGCGAGGAGGGTATGCCGGAAACGCCGGCGAGGTCGAGTTCTACGGCGTGACGGAGGCGAAGATGAGGGACAAGTGGGGCGCCAAAACCGCAGAGTTCACTTCAAGCTATATGATCTCGACCTTTTTGATCAACAACCACTTCTCTTTTGGAGTGGGCGCCTCTTCGCGTGTTCCTTTCTATGAGGTGCAGCGCAAGCGGCACGACGCAGACGACTCCGAATACAGAGACTGCGGCACCATTCCGTTCGCATTCGACGGATACACCGCAAATACGGACCGGGGCTATCTATTCCGTGACCCTGAACCGGTGTACGAGACTACGGACTACCGCGTGCGGGCGTACAACCCCTTCAATGGCGCATCCCCCTGGTTCACCATCGGCACGTTCACGCCCGAGAACGTCGCGCAGGGCACGTGGATCGGCCCCACGGGATCGTGGAGCAACGACAACTCTCCCGCGACCAACGGCGAAAAGGCGTACGACGGCGATACGGCGACGTTCGTCGACCTGCCGGGCACCAAAAACAAAGGTGGCTGGACAGGTCTTGATCTCGGTGCACCGGTTCTGGTCAAAGGCGCGCGCGCAGTCGCACGCGTTGGATGGACCAGCCGCCTGAACGGGTCGATGGTCCAGGTTGCAACCGAGTTGATGCCTGATCCCTCCGGAAAATCCCAATATGAGTTTGTGGATCCCGTGACTGTGGGCACTTTCACTGACACCACCGAGAAGAGCGTGGCGGAGATCGTCTTCGACGAGCCGGTGCTGGCGCGGTATGTCCGCATCAAGGCGCCGGACGACGTAACCTTCAACACGGCGGAGTTCGAGGTCGATCTCACGCCCGTGCCGCAATTCGCGCCTGTAATTACCGTCGCAATGTCGGACGTCGAGAACGAGTATGCCGTAGTGAGCTGGAATCATCTCGACGCAAACATGTACCGGGGAACTTCTACCGTCGTCTTCCGTGCGAACGGGCCGCAGGGACCTTGGACGGAACTTGCAAGCCTGGATGTGGACACATCGTCATACACGGACGACACGCTGGTGGTCGGCCCGCGCTACTACTACGGCGTGGCGTTCCGCCGCACGATCGACGGCGTCGATCACACAGGCCCGATGAGCGTGCGCGCGTATCGGCGCGGACGTCGGCTGGAGCGCAATCCTGCGGACGAGACCACGCTGCTCGCCGGCATCACTGCGTTCTCGAACGGTACGGTCTGGAACAACAGCGGAAACGACGCGTCGAAGCTGTTCGACGGCGACGCCACCACCTACGCCGACATGAACGAGAACGACGTCTTCATCGGCCTTGACATGGGAACGCCGGTCGGCTTCACGGCCGTAGCCGCTCTTCCCCGCGCCGGCTACACCTTCCGTCTGAACGCCACGGTCGTCTACGGTTCCAACGATTATCCGTCCTGGGACAATGTCGCGCCGATCTCGGAGGCCCTCGTATGCACTTCCGACGAGGACTGGTGCATCGCCGCCACCACCTCCGATGCGGAGTGCCGGTATCTGGTGCTAGGCAAGCCCGAGAAGGCAAACTTCAACTGCAACGTCGCCGAACTGCAGTTCTACGGATGGACGAGCGCGGAAGCGATGTCCGTACTGACGGCTCCCACTCACGTGACGCTGACGAAGGGCAACAGGGCGATCGCCATTGCATGGGAGGCATGTGGGCAGGCAGTGTCATATACGATACGCCGCAAAATGGACGACGAGGCGTGGGAGACCATCGCCACCGACATCACAGACACCTCCTACACCGACGCGAACATACCTTTCAACGGCATACGCTACACCTATCAGGTCGTCGCGGTTGGCACCGACGCCACGGCCAATTCGGACGAATTTTCCATCCTCCCCTACACCACCGGTGACGGAACCGGCCTCTGGGGCGTCTATACAAAGAACTTCACCCATGGGTACGATCCAGCGGAGGAGGTGGTACTGGAGCGCATAGATCCGACAATCGATTTCGACTGGGGCGCGAATGCGCCGAGCGAAGCTGTCGGGGCAGATCACTTCCGAATCACCTGGACTGGCCTGATCACAATCCCCTTCGACGGGAAATACTCATTCCGCATCAACCACGACGACGGCGCGCGGCTGATGATCGACGATGCCATCGTGCTGAACAACTGGAGCGTTGGCGGCGTGTTCGAAAGCCGTGCAAGCGTCACGCTGACTGCGGGCGTGCATCCGATCCGCATCGACGCGCAGGAACAAGTAGGCGATGCGAGATGCCAGCTCTTCTGGGGCGGCTGCATCGACGAAGAGATCGTGCCCGCATCGCAGCTGATTCCTGACAAGGCGGCCGTAGACACAGTGCCGAAGCCTTGGCTGGGCACGCGAACCTTCGGCGGGCAGCATCTGGGACTTACGATCTTCAACGCCGACGGAAGCATCACGATCAGTTCCGGCGGCCACGACACATGGGGCAACAATGAGGGATTCCGCTACCTCTGGCAGAAAGTCAAAGGCGACTTCAACTGTTCGATGAAGATCGACTTCACACGCGTCCCTCCGCAGTCGGAAGGCGCTCGCGGCGCCATCATGCTCCGCAACGCGCTCTCACAGGGAGAACCGATGTTCCTGGCGCTTGCGGACGCGCTCCGCCGCTGGAACGTGAAGATGCGCGCCGGCTCGGCGGCAGAGGGCGCCGCCATCCAGGACTCCTACGAATGGGACGAGTCCGCCGCGGACATCTGCTGGATGCAGATCACCCGCAGGCGCTCGACATTCGTCGTGTCCGTCAAAACCAACGAGGCGGAAAAATGGCGCGAACTCTACGTTTACGAAGACGCCGGAAAGGTCTTCGACAAAGAGCTCTTCATCGGTCCTGCTTCCTGTTCTGGATCCGAACGCATCCTCACGCAGGTGACGATCGACGACTTCAATCTCACGCCGATCTCCGAAGGGTCAGTGATTTTCATGCGGTGAGGCCAGTCAATCTTCATCGAGCCAGACGGCGAAGCGGCGGACGCGTTCGGGCCAGTTCCAGAAGGCGCTAAGCTCGCCTGTCTGCTCCGCATTCGGCGCAACGGCGCGTGCGCGATCGGGGTCCGACAGGAGCCGCGCCACCTCACGCGCGAACTGCTCCTTGTCGCCGCGCGGCACCTTCACGCAACCCGTGGTGTACACGTGCCTGAGAGGCGGCAAGTCGTACATCACCACCGGCAGTCCGCTGCATAGCGCCTCCGCCGCGACCATGCCGTTGTTGTCGAACACCGTAGGATGCACGAACACGCGCGCTGAACGGTAGATGGCGTACTTCGCCTCTCCGTTCACGTAGCCAAGCCAGTCCACCGAATCCGCCACGCCCAGCGCCTCGGCCTTCGCCCTGAGCGCGCGTTCGAACTCAGGCGCGCCGTTGCCTATCACCGCGAGGCGCGCGCCGGGCGTCTCGTCGAGAACGCGCCGCCACACGTCGAGAAAGCCCCATATCCCCTTCTGCGCGCAGAGCCTGCCGCAGAACACCACGTCGCGCGTTTTATCAGCCGCGCCTGATGGAATCTCGTCCACGTTGACCCCGCCGTAGAACGGGAAGACACGCTTCTGGAAGCTCTCGGGAAAATGCGATCGGTCGGAGTCGTTGGTGATCACGAACGCGGCTGCACGCCGCCGCGCAAGCCTGAAGAGGATGTTCGAATAAAGCCACACGAGCGCGTAACGGAACACGGGAAATCCCCAGCGGCGCAGAACGTTCTCGACGGGCGAGGGCACGAAGAGAAACTGCACGGCCACCCATCTGAAGCCGAACTTCCCCTGAAGGCGGAAGCACGGAACTGTGTCCACGTGAAAGTCGCTGCAGGAGTACACGTCGTCGCCCGGGCCCGCATTCAGCTCCGTCAGCGTCCGGCGAAGCTCGCCGGTGTAGTGGCGCGCGCTGGCGAGCGGACGGCGCAGATCGCCGCCCTCGAACGAGCGCACCGGATGCAGCACAAGTCCCGGCGGCTCGCCTATCGCGTCCTTCACCGTTGCCACCTTCCGCTCCGGAAGCACGATATGCACCTCGCGCCAGGCGCACAGATGACGCGCCGCCTCCAGGGCGATCTTGGTGTTGCCGCCCATGGTGCCCGGCTCGCTCAGGCCGAAGCCCACCATCAGAAGCCTGCGCTTCGCGCTCACCGTCCGCCTCCCGAGCCCCGCTCGCGCGCGCCCGCGCCAAGCGCGTTCTGCACGCGCACTATCAGCGTATTCGGCACTACCGCGAAGACAAGCGCCTTCAGCGCCTCGACGATCCGCACCGAGAAAGGCGGCAATCCCCGCCTCGCAAGATCCACTTCAAGTCCGTTCTCGCGGCACACTCTGACGCCTGTCTTCTCCCAATGCCCCTTGTGCACCGCGTCCACGAACGGGAACTCCCTCGTGCGCGTGGCTAGCAGAGCGCGCCTTTCGCCGCCCACCGCGAACGAGCCGTACCTCTCGAACTCCCAGATGCTCGCCGCTCCGCGCGCAAGCCCCAGCAGAAATTCGCGGTTCCATATGCCCGCAAGAGTTGATATGCAGTAGGCCGTGTTCTTGGGGTACTCCATCAGTCCGTCATCGCGCGCGATCCCCCGGCGCGGATTTGGAATGAGCCGCAGGTTCGCGGCGTCGAGCTCGCGCGCCTTGGCAAGGCGGCGCAGCACCTGCTGCGTGTCGACCGGCGACTCGAGCAGATAGTCGTCGCACAGCATCAGCACGTACGGAGCAGCGATCGTCTCAAGCGCCGTCACAAGGCGCTGTGCCCAGTTCTTGCCGCCTCCGCATGCCACCACTCGGTTGAACGCAGGCGAAGGCGCGCTCGCCGTTTCTGTTACCAGCACAGTCTCGAACGGACAGTCAGGCCAGAACTTGAGCTTCAGCGCCGCGAAATGCCCCAGCACGTCGCCGTACGCATCGCAGGAGGCCACGATCAAAACGCAGTCGTCTCGCATCTCCGCCTCCCGCCTACACTCCGATCAGATAGCACACCACCGCTATCAGACCATCAAACACCGCTATCGCGATTATGCCGCCCACTACGGCGTTCGTAGCCGCCACGCCAACGCCGTCCGCCGTGTTGCGCGTGCGCATTCCGCAGGCGCAGCCGATGAGCCCCACAAGGAAGCCGAACAGCACGGACTTCCCAAGCCCCAGCACGATTATGAAGAGCGTGGACGCTCTCACCACGTGCCCCCAGTACACGACCGCCGGCACGTTCATCAACTTCAGCACGATCACTCCGCCCACAAGACCCGCCAGCTCGGAGAGAATGGTGAGAACAGGCATCGCAAGCGCCGCCGCAATCACGCGCGGAAGCACGAGAAACCTCACTGGCGGCAGACCGAACGTCGTGAGGGCGTCCAGCTCCTCGTCCACCTTCATCGTGCCTATCTCGGCGGCGAACGCGCTTCCCGAACGTCCCGCTAGGATTATCGCCGTCACAAGCGGACCCAGCTCGCGGAAGAGTCCGATGGCTATCAGATCCGCCACATACACCTCAACGCCGAAAGTCCGCAGCGAAGCCGCACTTTCAAATGCGAGGATCAGTCCCAGCAGAAAACCGATCAGAAGCGTGATCGGCATTCCGTCGAAGCCAGCCCGCTGGAACGCGAGCGCGCAGTCCCTGAAGCGGAATCTGCGCGGATGCACGATCATCCCAAGGGCATCCACAACAGTCTCGCCGAGAAACGCGCAGTTCGCATGCATTCCGCGAAAGAACTCGCACGCGATGCGCCCGACCGTGGCGAAGATGCCCGACCGTCGTCTGCGGAGAGGAGGCGCTGCATCATAGGCGGAGAAGTCGAAACGCGCACGCACCGGCTCGAGCAGTCCTTTGGGATCAACGGCCTTGAGCGTGACGCCGCGCTTTGCGCAGCGCCGGTCAAGAGAAAGGAAAAACGCCTCAAAGGCGGCAGTGGAAACCTCTATCGCAGAAACGTCCAGCAGCACCTCGTCACCCTTGTTCAGGCGCCCCACGCGCCGCAGATCGCCCCAAGCGCGCGCTATCTCGTCCGCACTGGCGCCTCTAAGAACAATCGGCTTCACTTAGTGTTCTTATTAGCCGCAGCGGGTGCGGGACTCACAGGAGCCGGAGCTGTCGAAGGTTTCGCTGGTGCAGGCGCAGGCGCGGGTTTCGCAGGCACCGCGGCAGGTTTCGCAGGCGCTGGCGCCGCGGCAGGTTTCGCAGGCGCAGGCGCTACCACAGGCTTTGCAGACGCCGCTGCAGGCTTAGCTGGCGCCGCGGCAGGTTTCGCAGGCGCGGGCGTAGGTGCTGCGGGTTTCGCAGGAACAGGTGCAGGTGCTGCTGCGGGTTGCGGCGCGCTCGGTGAGCGCGCCCTACCAGCTTCAGACTCTGTGGCTACAGGCTTTGCAGGCGCAGCGGCAGGTTTTGCAGGCGCGGGAGCTGCCGCAGGTTTTGCAGGTGCGGGCGCTGGTTTTGCAGGCGCAGGAACTTCTGCTGACTTTGCAGCCTTTGCGGCTTCAACGTCTTTCTTTAGCGTCTCGCCGGCTGGAAGAGGCGTACCGTCCTTGGCCTTCTCCTCGACCATCTTACGGTACTCGTTCTTCTCCACTTCCTTTGACTCTTCGATGGCCTTCTCGGCCTCTTTCAGCTTCTGGTCCTTGTATTCCTCAGGAGTCTTCTTCTTGAGGTCCTCGACGAATGCCCGCAGCTTGGCCTGGTCCTTTTCCGTCTTCTCGGAATCCTCCTCGATCTCCTTGACCTCATCCTCGTGAAGCTTGATCCAGCGCTCACGCTCGTCTTTGGACATCTCCTTAAGCTTCTTCACGCGGTCGACCTTTGCCTTCTCGATGGCGTACTTAGTCTTGCGCTCCTCGTCCTGGCGTTCCCACTCGTCGGCGATGCGGCGCAGCTGCTCCTTCTTCGACACAGGATCTGCGAGAGGGCTGAGCGACCAGCCGTTGTCCTCCCATGGCCTCGGATGGCTGAGCGCCTTCTTGCGGCGCAGGGCCTCGGCCTGGGCGGACTCGGCGTCGTCGAGCACGTACGGAGTGATGAACACCAGCAGCTCGGAGCGAGTCTCGTTGTCCGCCACGCTGCCGAAGAGCCACTTGCCGATCCAGGGGATGTCCTTCAGAATCGGTATGCCGCTAGTGCTCTTCGACCTCACGCTTCTCTGGAGACCGCCCATCACGATCGTCTGGCGGTTCTCCACCGAGACGTCGGAGGACATCTTGCGCGTGGTGACGGTGGCGTAGTTGTCGGTTCCGCCCGATTCGTTCGGCACAGCCTGGTCAGCGCCCTTCGTCTCGAACGTCTCCTCGATCGTGAGCACAACCGTGCCGTTGGGGTTGATGCGGGGCGTAACCTTCACGGTGAGACCGATGTCGCGCTTCTCGTAGTTTCTCACCTGAGTGCCGTTGTACGACGAACCAGAGTACTGGTAGCCGCTGAAGAGGTAGATCATGTCGGTTGCCTCGATGGTGGCCTCCTTGTTGTCGACCGTCATCAGAATCGGCGAGGCGAGCACCTTGGAGCGGCTGTCGCTCTTGGCGGCCTGGATGACCGCGCCGAGGTTGAGCTTGTCGCTCTTGAGGAAGTAGTTGAGTCCGCCGCCGATTGGATTGGCGGCTATCGCGGCCGTATTGGCAACTGTCGACGCCGTGCCAGACTCGTCCGTCGTGCCGGAGCTGGAACCGGACGAAGTCGACGAACTGCCGAAAAGGCTCTGCAGAAGCGACGATCCAGAACCGCCGCCACCGCCCGCCATGTAGCCGGAATTGGCTCCTCCGTGGTTGAAGAAGTTGTCGCGCACCGTCTTGAACACGGTATTCATCACGGGAATGGTGCCGACTGCGTAGTCCTGGTTGTTGACCGAGACGGTAGAGCCTTCAATGCCGGTGCCCATCACGCGGCCGTTGGTGTCAAGGGCGTAGAAAAGAGGCTGCCCGGTTATTGGATCCTTGGCCTGCACCTGCTCTGCCGCGCGGTACTTGCCGCGCTGCACCCAGTCGATGCCGGTCTGGAGGTCGTCACCGAGTTCGATCTGCACGATCACGGTTTCGAGAAGCACCTGCGAGAGCTTCACGTCCATGTCTTCGATCACTTCCTTGACGGCCTTCATGTCGGCCTTGCGGGCCATGATCACGATGCCGTTGATGCGCTTGTCGGCAAGGATCTTGATGTTGTCCTTGTTGAGCTCGCCGAGCGTGTTGGCGTTGGAGAAGGTGGGGTTGGCGGTGGGGGCGCGCGCGGGCGTGCCGGGGCGGTTCTGCGTGAGATTGCGGTTGGCGGCGCCGCCGGCGCCCCTTGCCGCGGGGTTCGGGTTGTTCTTGTTCTGCGAGGGGCCGCCGTTGTTGCCGATGAGGTCGTTGAGCATCGAGGCAACCTCCTCGGCGTCGGCGTACTTGAGGCGGATCACCTCCACGCTCACCTCGGGAGTGGTCTCGACGTCGAGAGTCTTGATGATCTTGTTGAAGAAGTCCATGTTCGTCTTCGAAGTGATGACGATGAGCTTGTTGGAGCGCTCGTCGGCGAGGATCAGCACCTTGCCGCGTATCATGCCGCGGTCGGCGTCCGAGATCTGCGCGTGCATCGTCGCGTTCGGCGTGGATGGCTGCGGCTGCTGCGCGTTCGGCTGGCCGGGACGGTTGTTGAGGTTCAGAAGCCGCGTGGGCTGCGGCGTGGTGGGGCGGGACGATCCAAAGCCCGGCGCGCCGCTGGTCTTGGGGCCACTCTTGCCCTGCTCAAGCTCCTTCTGGCTTTCGGTGACGATCGTCTCTAGCGCTGTCTTGATGTCGGCTGCGAGAGCGTATTCGATCTGGCAGGTGAACACCTCCTCGAGAACGGGATTCGGCTGGTCGAGCTCCTTGATGATCTCGAGCATGCGGTTCACGTTCTCCTGCGTGTCGGTCACAAGAATGGAGTTGTTGCGCTCGAACACCTGGAAGAGCCCGGCGGGATCCTTGAATCCCTCGATGGCCTTCTGCGCCTCCTCGGCGGTGATGTAGGAGAAGCGGATAAGCTGGCTGATCACCTTGCCCTTCTCGGGATTCCCCTCCGCGGGGATGTTCATCTCCGTGCGGATGCCGGCCGTGCGCACCGTCTTGCGGTCGAGCGCGTAGAGGTAGATGTCGTCAACCTCCTGCAGCACAACGCCGTTGAGGGTGAGAACGCGCTCGATGGCGTTGAGGTACTGCTCGCGCGTGAGGTCGAACTCGTCCTGCGTCTTCAGCGTCACCTGCGTCTTCGGGAGATTCGGCGCGGGAATGAGCACCTTCTTGGCCTCGTCGGCGTATGCGTAGAGTAGAAGCTCGATTGGCGCCTGGTCGAACGCGAGCCGCGGCACGCCGTTCGTGCCCCTCGGGAGATCGGCGAGGAACTCCTCCGTGCTCTTCTGCTCCTCCGCGCCGGCCATTCCGGCCGCGCCTGCCGCGCCAGGAACGGCGGCTCCGCCCGCGCCGCCGCTAAGCATGGTGCGGGCGTTCATGCCCATTCCCGGACGGTTTCCGCCCATTCCGGAACGCGGCGGCAGCAGATTGCCCCCGCCCCTGCGGCCCGCGCCAAAGCCGCCCGAACGCAGCATCTGCGCGGCGGCAGGCGTCGCCACGAGCGCCGCCAGGGCGAAAAGCGCCAGCGTGCAAAGTGTCTTCTTCATTTAGCAGGTCCTTTCATGTAGGCACTCGTCAAGGTGAACTTGACTGTCAGAAAACCGTTGTTGCGAGACGATATGTCGAGGTCGCGCACGTCGAACATGCCGCCCTCGGCATTTTCAAGATCGTAGAGGAACTTCACTATGCGCGAGAGGCATTCCTCCACGCGCACTTCGATGGGCATCTCCCACACGCCGCCATGCTCCTCCTCTGGCTTTGGCTGCTCGCCCTTGATCTCCACCTTGTTCGCGGCGGCGATCTTCTCGAGAAGGCGCTGCCAGCGCGTCTCGGTGGACTCGTCCTCCGCGGCCATCGGCATCTTCAGGCTGATCTCCTCGGACTTCTTCTGCCACGCGGCCTTCTCGGAGATGAGCTTGTTCTCCTTGGCGAGCGTCTTCTTCGCGTTCTCGTATGCCTTGCGCGACTTCGCCCATGCGGCCTCGCGTCCGCTGAACCAGATGAGCGCCGCGATGCCGTACATCAGGACGACCACGACGACAGCGAGAATCGTCCTGTCGCGGCGCGACATTCCTGCCATGCTCATTTCGCGCCTCCATTCTTCTTCGGGGCGTTCTCCTCGTCGTCGGCATGGAAGAAGCCCTCCATGGTGAATCGTATGGCGCCCTTGCGCGAGACGGTCTCGCCGCCTGACTGCTGTACCTTTGCGAAGAGCTTCTCGCCCTCCTCTGCGTCCTCGAACGAGGCGTTGTTGAGATTGTCCATGAACGTGCGCAGATCCTCGCGCTCCGTTGCCGAACCCATCACGCGCACGCTCTCGTCGCGCCGGTAGCGGAAGGATGTGAACACCATGTCCTGCGAGGGCGGCAACGCGTCGGAGATCGTCTTGAACACCTCGAGCGCGCCGTGCGCATGGTCGGCGTAGCGCTGGATAAGCTCAACGCGGCTCTTGAGGGCCGAGACCTCCTTGTAGGCGGCAGCGTGACGCTTGTCCTTCTGCAGCGCCTTCTGATGGTCGGTCATGAAGTCGTACGTCACGTCGACGCCGAAGAGAACAGCCATGACGACAACCCATATTCCGCACGCCACGGCCATCCACGTCGTGAGCCTGCGGCGGAAGAGGTGCTCGATGCGCGCCTCGCGCCAGGATTCCGGCGTGACGTCTAGCGCCGCCCCTTCCAACGAGCGCCGCGCCACGCCCTCAACGCCGGCGACGGGGTCATCCACCACCACCTCGCGCACGGTGCCGAACGCGCCGAGGCGCTGGATCAACGCCGGATCCGCATGGGAGCGAACGCACAGCACCACCTCGTCGGCGTCGCCTGCGCCGCCAAGCTGCAGCAGGCTCAGCGTCACCTCGCGCGCAAGCTCGTCGGTGCCCGTAACGCGGCCGATGCCGCGCATGAACGAGAGCGCGCCGTTGTCCAGCACAATCAGGTCCCATCCATCGTCGAGGTCGAACAGCACAACGCGCCGGCCCGTGCCTCCGCCCGAGCAGATGCGCGGCCAGAGCGAGCGCAGCCAACCGAACGCAGTGGCGTCGGTGCGGACCACATGCACCTTCGCGGCGGACATCGCTTCGCTGATCTCGGCGGACGCCGCCTCGGGGAGCGCGGCCACCACGGCCAGAATCTCCTTGTCAGTCTCGGCCGCCACCTCCACGCCAGGCATCAGCACCTCGTCCGGGAACGGGGAGATCGAATCAAGCTCCATCTGCGCCGCGCCCAAGAGGTCGTCGCGCGCCTCGGCAGGCAGACGCACCATCTTCACCAGAAGGCGCGAGAGCGGCAAGGACAAAGTGAACTCGCGCGTGCCGAACTTCGCGACGGCGGCGCGGAACGCGCGCGCGAGGGGTTTATCCTCCTCCGCCACGTTCTCCGTGGGAGCGTCTTCTCCCGCCGTCTCCTCGGGCTTCTCCTCGCCCGGCTGGTCGCCCGCGGCGGTCAGCGGCCAGAAGTCCTCAGCGCCGCGCTGTGGATGCTCGCCTTCCACTGCGAGACTTACTCCACGTAGCACAGTGCCTTCAAGGCCCAGAACTGTCACTTGTTTTGCCATTTGGGATATTATCTCATTTTCACAGCACGTGCGCAACTGTTATTTGGTGCCACTTTCTTTTTTTTGTTTTCCGCTCCATTCTGATGAACACCTCTGCTGATTTCATTGCGCGCGCAGAGAGAGCCAAAGGGACGGGACGAGAAGGAGCAGATCGCGGAGGATGGCGGGGAGCGGGCCAGAGGAAGAAGTGCCGCCGAAGCAGCCGCAGGAGACGTCGAGGCCGCGCAGGGCGGCCTGGAAGAGGGCGATGATGAACACGACGAGCATTGCGGAAACCGCGGCGGCGGAGAGACGCACCCGCCGGGAGAAGACCAGAAACGAACCAATCACGCACTCGGCAAGCGGAATGGCGACCGCGCAACGTGCCAATTCCAGTGGCCAATGCCCAATTGGGAACTGGCAACATTGGAGATTGGCAACATTTTCACATTGGCAACATTCACAGCCGTTCGGCGGAATCTTCATCGCCGACAGCTCGGCCTTCGCCCCGCAGCACGCCTTGACGCGGGAAACCGACACCGTTGCGCTTCCGACATTGCGAATCTCAACCCTGCCGACGACATTTGAACCTACGGCCACCTCGCCAAACGCCACTCCCTCAGGCGGCACAGCCAATCTCGGCGCGGCAAAAGCCACGGAGGAAATGAGAATCAGAAAGCAGCACAGGCAATCAGAGGCACCATATTGAAGACACCTCGCCAACCGATGCGACAAATGGTAGGGCGCGATCGCCGAGCGCGCCGCAATGAAGCGCCGACGCAACATCACCGGCGCACCATTGCGGACGGCTCGGGGAGCCGTCCCTACCGCGCCGCTCTCCCGCGCTGACACTTTCACTTCGCGCCGGACCTTTCGTTGATGCGCCTGATCGCGGCTTCGGCAGCGAGTGCGCGGCGACTATCACATTTTATAAAATGCGATAGTCGCGAAATGTCCGAGAAATCGCCGAGAAGCCCGATGGAGCCGATGGCGACGATGTCGAGAACGGCGTCGCGGCGGGGAGAGGAAAGCGCCTTGCGCAGAATCGGCAGCGCCTCGCCGTAGCCGCGCTCGCCAGCGAGCTGGATCGCCGCAATGCGGGCGGCCGTGTTGGCGTCTGCGGCGCACAGGGCGAGCGTGAGGCGTTTCAGCTCTTCCAGCTGCTGCGGAGTGGCGCGCCTGTCGGCCGCAAGGGAATACAGCGCCGTTCCGGCGTAGGGCATGTTCTTCCGGCGGGTGGCCTTGACGAGCACGGCGTGGACGCGCGCGCGCAGGGCGCCATCCCTGATTCCGCCCTGCATCAAACCGAGGTGCTGGACGCAGTAGTCGAGGACGGCGGGAGGATGCGCGCCGCCGTCGAACATGCCGATCAGCGCATCCGCGAGACCTTCCACGGGCGTCTCCTGTCTGCGCAGAAGATTCATCACGTCGTTCTTCAGCGCGGCGACGCGCTCCACGCGCATGGCGTCATTTGTAGAGGCAAGATAATCCAGCAGCGCGGCGGCATCATCCTTCGTGAGACTGCGACTCCGCATGATCGAGCGCAGCGCGTCGTTCCGCGCCTCGTAGCGGCTAGCCGTCGCCGCGTCCGCCCCGCAGACGACGGCGACAACATCTGACGTCACAGCAACAGTCCCCTGCTCCAATGGCATCGTATTGCGCTTCACAGTTCTGACACGAACCTCGAATGGCGAGAACGACGCTTCGGGCACAGACAATTGTTGCGGCTTGGCGGCACTCCCCATTCGCGAAGATACAAACTTCAACACCCTCATCGCCACAATCACGCCGACTGCGGCAATGACAATGACAAACATGTGTTTTGCCTGCTTTATACTCATTCTCACCTGCCACTAAGTCTGATTCTGGTGGTTCTTTTCATTTCGCAATTTGATAAACTTTTCTTTGCCGACCATGCACGTTTCAAATTCACAGTTCTTTGAAATGCCTGTTTGTATTACTGAATCGCAAAAGAGTCTCCCACATTTTTAATTCCATCTTCAATTTCTTTTAAAAAATACCGAGTCACTCTTCTGGCTCTTCGAAACCAGTAAATCGCTTTGCGTGGCTCATTTTTTACGACATCCAGAAAATATGCCAACTGTATCATGGCGTCTACATACTCTGGTTCAATCTTCAAAGCGCGCCTGAAACAGACCTCAATGTCAAAAAGTTCATATACTCTCTCTGTGAGTTGCATACATAAACCTTGAATTGTGAGCATCCTAGGGGTTCGTTCATTAAAAGGTATCTGTGCGATCATATCCAATACATCATCAGGACACTCATATTCAAGATTTTTTTCTCGCCACAATCTTTCTATGCGTAGCCATAATCCACCCATATTGTTGTTCTCATTTATTTTAATATTTAACGGTGGCAAACACATATAAGACCTCCTCTCGTTTTCAATAACACTTACCATGATTCTGCTGATTAAGTCGTTTTCCTTCTTCAATCAGCTTCTTCATCTGCCTTGCGCGCTTTCCAAGTTCATCATGCTTTTTAGACAACTTCAAAATTTCTTCATATGTTTTTTCTGCCAATTCAGAATGATACGACGAAGACCTCTTCGATGCAGCCCTGATTAAGCTTCCTGCAGTCTTGTTACGGGCAATAGCTCTCAAACCGTTCTTTGGTACCAACTTGGCAGCCTTTGCAGAATCCCCACAATATGGCACACATGCAATAAGGCAAATTCCGACATTATCCCAATCGCCTCTAGCAGAATAGCTTATGGCATGAAGTAAATCTACTGTCGGCGTAGGGTCAAAAATTCCAATTATATCCAGTGCATCATCGAAAACCGTCCCGTCAACGTCAGATTCTGAAGATACTGGGCTAAATCCACTTGGCCGATAAGGTCTGCCGTAAAAATAATCAAAATCTGATGAATCCCAGTCTGGACTTTGCGTGATAAACATCCCATTCGCATCTCGAGTTAAGACAACTCCTTCATAAATGTACTGAGGCGCCATTCCCAAAACATCCCAACCATTGTTCACTGAATTGGCTAGATATCCATACAAGTCAACACCCTGCTTGTCTCGCCCACACCATCGTCCTAAAGACGAGTTCAAATGCCTGAAATTATAATACACCAATCCTATAGCACAATCTGAATACTCAGAAGAAAACTGAAACGGATTGCAAGTACGAAGATTAACTGGCATAGTTGAAGTGGTATATGTTGACACTACCACATCACCAAAGGAGGAATAGTCATAGTGGACAAGTACTTGGTAATTGTCAGAAATAAGCTCTGTAACATTCTTGTTGCCGTCATGAGTCACACAAACTGTGTACACTCCTGGCTTATCAACGACCAACGGACGAGTCGCGACAGGTTCGGTCACGTCCCAGATGAAGGCAAGATCGACGGCGTTGCCATTGGCGGCGTCAAGGCGCTGAATGCAGAGATAGTTGTCGTAGAGGAAGCGGTGATAGGCGTTGGTTTCGGTCTCAGAGGACTGCGACCCTCCCGCCGTTTCCAAGTACTCTACACGCCTTCCCTTGCGGTCGAAAGACATCACGATGTTGGTCATTGCGGACGGCGTGCCGCCTGTCCAGAGAACTGGCCTGTTCTCGCCGTTGTACTGGACTGACCAGATGCCGGTGGAGGTCTGGATAAGAGTCTGGTTGCCGTCGTCGTCGAACAGGGGGACAAATTCCTCGCGCAGAGACGCAGAGTCGCAGAGGTTTGAGATGAGGGTGTACTGGTTTAGGCTGTTGGCGACGTAGGTACGGTTCGTCCCGAAGTCGGTTGACGTTATACGGTTGCCGATGTCGTCGTACTGGTAGGCGTATTCGGTGGTGGCCGGCACGGAGGCCGGCCCTCCCAGTTTGGCTGCCGAAGTGAGCTCGTTGCGGGTATTGTAGCTGTAGGCGTCGGTGCGGGATTCCGACATCGCCGAGCCGGAGCGGGCGATCTCGATTCGGCGACCCGCCGCGTCGTACGCATAGTCGTACTGCGAGATGACTTCCGTCTCCGACGGCGAGGGTGCCGTCGCAACAACGGCGTTGCGCACCTGCAGGAGCTGGCTGTTGGCGTCGTATGTCCACGAGGCAGTGAGGCCGTTGGGGTAGGCGAGGGAGGATTTAAGGTCACTGCCGGGGAGATAGGACCAGGTGAACGGAACATTGGAGCCACTTGCAAGCATCGTGGCGATCCGGCCGGTGACGGCGTCGTAGCCGATGGTGGTCTGCCTCTGCGGCGCGATGGGGTCATCGCGCCCTACCAGCGAATAGCCGGTCGTGCGGCCGTAAGCGTCCCAGTGGCGCACTATCGTGTTCTCGCCTGCGGCGCCGACTACCGTCTCGTTGGTCAGCGAGCCGTAGTCGTCGTAGCGGAAGGTCGTGATTCCCGCCGCGTCCACCGCGTTGGTCTGCCTGCCCATCGCGTCGTAGAAGAGCGTGACCGTTGGCGTTCCGTCGGAATACACCGTGTTCGTCAGGCTGCCCCAGTTGTCATAGGAGTAGTCGGTGACTATGCCGCGCGCCCAGATGCGCTGCGACAGCCTGCCGTCGGGCGTGTAGTCGTACTTTGGCCCCTTGCCGTCCGCATACACCTTGTTCGTCATGCAGTTCGACGCCTCGTCGTAGCGCCATGTGGTGACGTCGCCGGAAGACGGGCCAAGCGACTCGTTGCGGTACGTCGTCATCGTGGTCTTGTTTCCGAACACGTCGTATGTGTAGCGCACGGGGTACGTCGCTCCGCCCTCGTACGTCCTGCGTCCGCGAAGGTCGTATTCATAGACCACGGCGTTGCCGAGCGGATTCGTGACCGCCGAAAGATTCCCATATTGGTCGTACGCGTAGGATGTGCGGTTGCCAAGCGCGTCGATGGACGCCGAGCGAAGGCCACGCGCGTTGTACTCGGTGTGCGATGTGTTGCCGCGTCCGTCGGTGTGCGAGATCTGGCGGCCAAGCGCGTCGTATGCGTAGGTGTCCGTAACGCCGGAGACGGAGACTTCGCGCACGACGTCGCCGTAGCGCAGCGTCGTCTCCGCGACGTTCGTGGCGTACGGAACGCGACGATGGCGCGTCACGATGCCGCCGTTGACCGCCGTCCAGGTCTCCGTGGCGTTGCCGCGCTCGTCGGTGGCGGTCGAACGCGAAGGCGCTGCGGCGGAAAGGCCGGTCAGCTGGCGCGCGGTGGATGTGACGAGCGGGGCGATGGAGGCGTCGGAGCAGGAGACGGTGTTCGTCTGCGCAAGCCAGACGGCGCCGTCCTGCATTATGAACAATGAACGCACCTCGCTTCTGCGCCATTCCGGCGGGCGAGCGGGGACGCTCGCCCCTGCCGTGCGGGTGGTGGCGACGCGATCGCCGAGGGAGTCGTAGGCGTATTCGACCACGGGCTCGTGGTCGGCAATGACGCGGACGAGGCGGCCGTAGGAGTCGTATTCATAGACGGTCGCGAGAATCGCGCCGCAGAATCCGCTCCGCTCCTCGCGGACCGTCTGGCCGAGCATGTTCTCGTACGTCGTCGTGAAGCGCGCGGAGTCCTCCGATCCCTCGCGCACCGTGTGGACGCGGCAGGGAACCGTCTGCGACGCAATTTCGA
>Ga0310695_10004680_pt1 | contig 24845 bp, 18 predicted proteins | sample RumenRJG_04DNA_FD_203882 | JGI IMG/M metagenome (GOLD analysis project Ga0310695, IMG submission 203882) | Bovine rumen microbial communities from Lethbridge, Alberta, Canada - RJG_04 (v2) (version 2) | ecosystem: Host-associated > Mammals > Digestive system > Stomach > Rumen | place: Canada...
CAACATATATACAAAAAGTTCTCGAAAGAGTTACTCTTGGCGGAGCTTTATTTGTTGCATGTATAGCTGTTTTGCCGGATTATTTAAGATCTATGATGTCAGCTCCTTTCTTCTTTGGAGGAACTTCTTTGCTTATCGTTGTAGGTGTTTCTCTTGATACTATCGGTCAGATTGAGTCTCATCTTATTATGAGACATTATGAAGGGTTTATGAAGGATGGCCGTATCAAGGGTCGTTGGTTTAACATTAAGTAGTAAAAATATAATTTTGAAAAGAGCAGTTGGGGAACCAACTGCTCTTTTTTTTTATTATATTTTTACTTAGCTAAGCAACTTTTATTTTTGAATTATAACTTTGCATTTAACTCCTTTATGTACCATCCGCTACCGCTTCCATTTATGTACACCGCAGTCGTTAAATGCTTTGTTATAATTCAAAACCTGAAAAGTCTTCAATAGCAACCAACGGCAACGACCAAACTCAAAATATTTCACCACATAGGTATTCGTCAATATATATAGCTTTGTCATTCCGGACTTGATCCGGAATCTATAAAAAATAAAATTCTTCATTGTCGTTCCACCGTTCCTATGCCTCTATGCATCCATGCATCAAACTTCCGCAGTCGTTAAATGCTTTGTTATAATTCAAAACCTGAAAAGTTTTCAAGAGCAACCAACGGCAAAGAAACCAATGACAAAAACGCTTTCGCTCAAGGAGTTACTGACTAATAGCAATGCCAAAGATTGTGAGAAATTTTTTGTTACAAAGAGGCGGAGTTTTGAAGTAATAGTTGATACTATTACAAAAAACTACAACGAATTTATAATAAAAAAGAGTCGCAAGATTTAGTGCTGATATTGGTTAATAACTCCTTCAGTACACTTTAGTCGGCAAATACTTCGTTATAACTTAAAATCTGAAAATCCTTTGAGAGTCAACAATAAAAGCAATTACTAATTGCTGTTTAAAGGCTTTCAAATAATACATTATTCCTAAACTCAACCGAATTTGATAAAATATATATAATAAATATCAAAAAGAGGAACTGCTTGTGTCCGATAAAAAACAATACGAATTAGACTTTGAAGAATATATTAAAAATTCGGAACCGGATAAAAAAGATAAAACTTATGCTTGGACTACAGCCATAGGTTTACAGCAAGTAGATAAACTTACCCCTTCCAAACAATTATACGATATTGCCAAACAAAATATTGACGGTAAAATATCGATAAATGAAGCAAAAAAAATTGTTGATAATTACTATAAATCGAAAGCAGTCCGAACAGATAACAACCTAAACAGAACGGAAGAAGCAGATAAAGTATCTTTAAGAATAGCTCAACTTTTAAGTGAAAAATCTTTTAACTTTTCTCCGTCTTATTTAATTGCAATTCATGGCAGATTATTCGACGGTATTTTTGAATTTGCCGGAAAAATAAGAGATTATGATATTTCAAAAAAAGAGTGGGTATTAGATAATGATTCCGTAATATACGGTGCAGCATTTGAACTAAAAGAAGCATTAAATTACGATTTTGAACAGGAACGACAATTTAGTTATAAAAATCTTGATATTAACGAAATCGTAAAGCATATTACCTTGTTTGTTTCAAAACTTTGGCAAATTCATGCTTTTGGAGAAGGAAACACAAGAACAACTGCAGTTTTTATAATAAAATATTTAAGAAGTCTCGGCTTTAAAGTTACTAATGATATTTTTGCAAAAAATTCATGGTATTTTAGAAATGCTTTAGTCCGTGCAAATTATAATAATCTTCAAAAAGGTATCAGAGAAAATCCCAAATATTTAGAAAAGTTTTTTAGAAATTTATTGCTTAATGAACACAACGAATTAAAAAACAGATATTTACATATTAGATATAAGAAAGATGATGTAAAAAAAATTGGCACTTTAAATGACACTTTAAATGACACTTTAAAAAACAAGTTAATAAATATAATAAAAGAACAACCATCTATTAAACAAAAAGATATTGCAACGAAATTAAATATATCTTTAAGAACAGTTAAAAGAATAATGAAAAACCTACAAGATAATAAAATTATAGAAAGAGTCGGTAGTAAAAAAACAGGTTCTTGGAAGGTTCTCATTTCATGAACAATATTAAAAAAGAAAATAAAAAACAAAGATATATAACTTACAAAAACGATGATATTAAGGTGTTTTGGAACCCGAAGTTGTGTCAACATGCCGGTAAATGTTTTCAAGGGAACAAAGAAGTGTTTAATCCTAACCAAAAACCTTGGATTAATTTATCAAAAGCTTCCGCAAAAGAAATTGCCGCAATAATTGATATGTGCCCGTCTAAAGCATTAAAATACGAATTGAAAGATTCAATTTCTGTTGTATTTGAAGAAAGTTTAAACAGAAGTGCCGCTTACAAAGACGGTAATTTGATTGGTGAATGTGAATTTGAAGTTCATGATAACAAATGGAATATTGTTCATACGGGAGTTCGCCCCGCTTTTGAAGGACAGGGAATTGCCAGAAGATTGTTAAATAAAGTTGTTGAACAGGCAAGATTAAGAAATGTCAAAATTGTTCCGGTATGTTCTTATGCCAAAAAAGTTATGGAAGGGAAAGAAGAATATAAAGATGTTCTCTAAAAAGTAATTATAGCGACCTTAATATTTTGGTTATAATTTCGCAACTAACTCAATCGAGTATGCCCTTACGGGATCCATATACACTTCATTCGTCAGTTGCTTCATTCTAACACAAAATCTTAAGGTCTTTAACGACACTTTATATCTTAGGAATTCGTTGATATATGTTTTCCAACTCATATCGAATATTTTCTATATATTTAGCTACTCGACATAAAAATATAACTTTATCAAGTGGTTTATCAAAATTTACATCACCATTTAAAGTAAATGGGCAAAAATGTAAAAGTTTAGATGTAAATTTATAAAAGTAATTGTATTCATCTGAATAGCCAATTCTGTCTGCCATCTTTTTTATAGACAGCATTTTTTTACCAAAACTTCCGTGTTGTGCAAATAATTCTTTCTCTTGTTTCTGGAAGTCTGAAATGTAATTATCTAGTCCGGCTAATTCAGGAAAGATTTTGTCATCAGCAGTTGCCCTAGCTATACATCCTTCTAAATATTCATAGCGATCATGGACACAATACTCAAGAATAACTTGAAACTGATTGGTAGTTACAATATATTTAGCAACAATAAAGACTTCTAATAATCTCCGAGCTAACAGCAAAACTTCATCGACATTATCATCTTTTGAAGCAATCTTTAAATTTAAAACATATTCTGATACTAAAAATCCAAATGTAATTTCATGAGCCCAATCTCGATACTTTGGTATACGACATTGGTCAAAAGTTTTATACAAGTTTAATATTTTTTCTTTATTATCCCGAATTTTATTATTCGTATCTGCAATTAAAATGTCTAAACTCATTGTTTTTTCCTTAAGTAAATTTATTCTTATTATATAAATAAAACAATAGTAAATAACACTGGAATTTAGTAAAATAAAAATGATTAATATAAAAAATAAAACTACATTTTCAAACTTATAAAAAAATGAATAATTTTGACTTTTTTAATACTATTTTTAGATTTTTACAAAAACCTTCTCCTTTTTTGTTTGTTATTTCTTTGGTGACAGCAATACTAATATTTGTGAATGATAATTTATTAGAAAAAATATTTATCTTGGATTTTAGAAATAAATTTTCTTCGTATATAGGAATTACTTTTTTAGTTTCAACTTTATTGATATTATTATATTTCTTTATTTGGATACATAATGATATCAAAAAATTTTTTGATAAACGAAAAAAACATAAAATACGGTTAGAATATCTAGTAAATTTAAACAAAGAACAATTAAAGACAGTTGCAGGAATGTATTATCGAGAAGGACAATGTGCAAATTTAGATATTTCCCAAAGTACAGTTCATTTATTAGAAAGCTATTCAATTATAGGAAGAGCATCCAAGATGGCTTCATCTGGACAATATTTTTCTTATTATTTACAACCATGGGTAGTTGATTATATTGATAAACATAAATATTTTATAAGAGATATAAAAATAGATAAAATTCCAAATGAAGGTATAATTTGGTAAACAATGTAATATTAGTCTTGAAAAATATATAGGAGAAAGAAATGTCTTTAGCAGAAGAATTAGTTATTACTAAATTATCAGATACTTTATATTCTTTTTTGCCTGGTAAAGCACATCCTTATGCAGATAAAGCAATATCTTTTGAAGGTGTTGCATATAAAATGGGGGTGGCTAAATTTTGGCAAGGTGGCAGTAAGACTCCTGCAATAAGAAAGCTTTTATCCCAAACATATACTTACGAACGAAATATTTTTTGGAAATTGATATTAGAGATAGTTAATACCTCTTTAAAATATAAGCCCCAAGATTTATATAGAGAAAAAATTGACAATGTTAATAGTTTATTGTTAGAACTTCAAATTAAAATTCCTGAATTAAATGATATAAGATTCCTAAAAGCATTACCTTCCAAACAAATTGATAAGAATGATGGCAGTAAAAGTATCAATATAGATGCTGAAAGAAAGAGATTATGTAATGATTTGATGGAATTGTCAAAATTAAATGATAGTCCGCAAACAAGGGGATTTAAGTTTGAAAAATTTTTAACTGATTTGTTTTCTGTCTTTGGATTAAAACCTCGTAAGTCTTTTAAACTAGTTGGAGAACAAATAGATGGTAGCATTGAATTAGACCATGAGATTTATTTAATAGAAGCAAAATGGTGTAATTCTCAAATATCTGCCAATGAGCTAGATTCTTTTTCTTTAAAAGTTGGAAGAAAATCTGATTGGACAAGAGGTCTATTTATAAGTTTCAGTGGCTTTACAGAAGAAGGAATAACTGCATTTGAAAAAGGGAATGTTAATTTAATTACCATGACAGGACAAGATTTATATTTTATTTTAGTTGGAGATAATAATAAATATATAAATTTAATTGATTGTTTGAGATTTAAATTTAGATATACTGCAGAAACAGGGAGTATATTTTATCCTGTGCAAAATATAATAAAAGCAAAAGGATTATAAAAATAATGAATATAGATTGGGGAAGTTTTTTTACTACACTTTTTGCTGCTGCTTTTGGTGCTTGGGGAGCATATCGTTTTAATATTAGACAAGAAAATCAAAGTCAAAAAGAAGTTGAAAAAGCCCAACTAACACAATTGTTTTATGATTTACATATATTATCAAAACAAATATTTGAACATTACTCAAATGTATTGGAAGTAATTAATAACATAACAAAAAATAATGAATATTATTTATTAAATTCTCTAATAGATTTAAAAGTAATAGATATAGATAAATTTGGTTTTATTACATTAAAATCAAATAAAATGTATGAAATATTAACTTATACAAAAAATGAATGTTCAAATTTTATAGAACAATGTAATAATTATAACGATGATCTTATTGATAAAAAGACAAAATATAGTTTAGAATATTTAAAAAATATTGAAATATTGTATCCTAAATTATTAACAATGATATATGTTAGTTTGATTAATATAAATGCTATATTAATTAAATATTATAGAAATAAAAATTTAATTGAAGATATGTCATCAAAAAATGTAAAAAATTTATCAATTTTTGTAAATCAAATAAAAAAACAATATGAAGAACTAATTAATAATCCAAAATTAGTTGATAAATATACTAATAAACCTTATACTAAAGAAGAAAAGAAAGGATATAAAGAAGATTTAGATTATATTAATTATGTTCTCAATAAATGGATTTTAGATTTTAAGTTGTCTAAAAAACATAAAAAGATAATAGAGAAAAATATTAAATAATACTGTAAGTTGGTAAAATTAAAAAATATAAAATCAATAAAAAAGAGAAATATTATGGCAAAAACAAAAAAAGAAAAGCAACAAAAACCGTTAGAACAAACAATATGGGATGCTTGCTCTAAATTAAGGTCTAATATGAGCGGTTTATCTTATATGTATTTTGTTATGGGTCTTATATTTTTAAAATTTGCAAATTTAAAATTTGAACAAAGATATAATGAACTTATGAATTCCGAAGATGCTCCGTTTGTTGCAGAAGAATCTTTTTATACAAAAGAAAATGTTTTCTTTTTAACAAAAAAATCTAGATGGGAAAATATAAAAAATAATGCAAAGGAACCAAGTATAGGAATAATTATAGATAAAGCATTAGAAGATATTGAAAAGCATAATGTTGAATTAAAAGGAGCATTACCTACAAATACATATGCAAAAACGACTTTACCACCTGAAAAATTTGCTTCACTTATAGACGAAATAGATAAAATAAAAATAGATGCTGAGCATCCAATGAATGATTTAATAGGTAAAGTGTATCAATATTTTTTAAATAAATTTGCAATAAAAACAGCTGACGAAAAAGGTGAATTTTATACACCGGATAATATAGTAGATTTAATAACTACACTTATAGAACCATATAAAGGAAAAGTATATGATCCTTGTTGCGGTAGTGGTGGAATGTTTGTACAATCTTACAAATTTGTTGAAAGCCATAAGGGTAATATTAAAAATATTTCTGTGTATGGGCAGGAATCTAACCCTGATACATGGAAATTAGCAAAAATGAATTTAGCTATTAGGGGAATAAATGCAGATTTAGGTAAAAGCGAAGCAGATTCTTTTTTAAATGATCAACATAAAAGTTTAAAAGCAGATTATATAATCGCTAATCCACCATTTAATTTAAAAAATTGGAGAACAGAACAACAACTACTTGACGATAATAGATGGCAAGGTTATGGACTACCTCCAGTATCAAATGCAAATTATGCTTGGATATTGCATATGGTTTCAAAATTAAAAGATACAGGTGTTGCAGGTTTCTTGCTTGCAAATGGTGCTTTAGGCGATAGCGATACGAAAGAAATAAGAAAAAATTTGATAAAGAATAACAAAGTAGAAGCTATTATAATTTTACCAAGAGAAATGTTTTATTATACAGATATATCCGTAACTTTATGGATAATAGATAATGCTAATAAAAAAGAAAGAGAAGTTGTAAGAGGTGGTGAAAAAATAAAAATAAGAAACAGACAAAATGAAATATTATTTATAGATTTAAGAACTTGGGGACATAAAACAAAAGAAGGTTATACAGAACTTTCATTAGAAGATATGCAAAAAGTGAAAGAAACATATAATAATTGGCAATCGTTACAAAAACAAAAATTATATAAAGATGTTCCCGAATATTGTAAATCTGTTACAAATGATGTTATCGGTAATGTTGAAAATGATTGGAGTTTAGTTCCTTCAAAATATATTGAATTTATAGACCATGATTTAAATATTAATTATGAAGAAGAGATGAAAAGGATTCAACAAGAAATGCAAGAAGTTTTAAAGCAAGAAAAAAATTCTCAAAAAATGCTTGAAGATGCTTTTGAGGGTATTGGATATGGTATTAAAAAAGATTAGATTAGGTAATTATATTACTCCTTGTGAAGATAAGAATGATGAAGAGAAATTAAATCTTGATTCTGTAAAGGGCATTTCTAATCAAAAATTTTTTATTGAAACAAAAGCAAATATGAATAATGTTTCTTTGAATAGTTATAAAATTGTTAAGAGAGGACAATTCTCGTTCAATCCTAATACTGCAAGAATGGGAGACAAAATATGTATTGCATATAATAATACTGAAAAAGATATCCTTGTTTCCGCAATTTATCCTGTTTTTGAAATAAAAGATAAAACAAAATTGTCTCCTGAATATTTAATGATGTTTTTTATGAGAAATGAATTTGATAGATATGTTCGTTTTCATTCTTGGGGTTCTGCCAGAGAGGTTTTTAATTGGAATGATATATGTGATATTGAAATTGATTTGCCAGATCTATCAATACAACAAAAATTTGTTAACATATATCTTTCGATTCTTGCTAATCAAAAAAGTTATGAATATGGTTTAAATGATTTAAAATTAGTTTGTGATGCATATATTGAGAATTTAATGCATAAAATACCTTGCGAGTCTATCGGACCATTTATTGAAAGATGTGATATTAGAAATGGTAAGAATGGAATAAAAAAAGTTATGGGCGTAAGTACATCTAAAGAATTTCGTGAACCTACTTCAAAAGTAAATCGAAATGAATTAACTAATTATAAAGTAGTAAAACCTCGTCAAATAAGTTTTGTACAAACTACACATAATGAAAAAGTTTTTGCATATGCTTTTAATGATACTGGTAAAAACATTGTTGTTACGTCCGTTAATGAGGTTTTTTATACAAAAGAAGATAAATTATTACCTGAATATCTATCAATGTTTTTTAATAGAACAGAATTTGATAGATATGCAAGATTTCATTCTTGGGGTTCCGCTAGAGAAATTTTTACATGGCAAGATTTGATTAAAGTTGAAATACCAATAGCAAATATGACAATCCAAGAATCTATAGTCAATATTTATAAAGTGTATAAACAACGTAAAAAAATTAATGAACAATTAAAAATTCAACTAAAAGATATTTGCTCAATATTAATAAAAGGTTCAATACAAGAGGCAAAAGCAAGTTAATTATGGCAAGTTATAGTTACACAGAATCACTTTTTGAAGAAGCGGTTTTAGAATTGTTTGAAAAACAAGGTTATGTTTATGAATGTGGATATGATATTCATAGAACTAACGAAGATGTTTTTGTTTTAGAAGACTTTAAAACTTATCTTTCTAACAGATATTCAAAATTAAATTTACAAGAAGATGAAATAGAACAAATTGTTCATAATTTAGAATTTGCAAAATCTCCAAATCTCTATATTTCTATGAAAAATACTCTTAAAGTTTTAAGAGAAGGTTTTATATTAAATAGAGATAAATATAATAAAAAAACAGAATATATAGAGTATTTTGATTATAAAAATACTAGCAATATCTTTAAAGTTGTAAATCAATATGAAATAAAAGATATAAAAACAAGAAGACCGGATATTGTTGTTTTTATCAATGGTATTCCAGTATCTGTTATTGAACTTAAAAATTTAAGTAAAGAAAAAGTACAGTTATACGATGCATATTTACAACTAACTAATAGATATACTAGAGACATACAAAATATAATGAGATATTCTTTTCTATCTGTTATTAGTGATGGTGCGAATACAAAAGTAGGTTCTTTATTTGGTAAATATGAACATTTTTATTCTTGGAAAAGTATTGACGGTAGAAAATATTTTAATGATGGTATTGATAGTTTATATTCTTTAATACAAGGTTTATTTGAACATAACACATTATTAAATGTACTACAAAATTATATTTACTTCCCTGATAATACAAATAAAAATTTAATGATTTTGCCAAAATATTCTCAATATTATGCAAGTGAGTTATTGTTAGAAAATATAAAATTGCATATTAAACCTAAAGGTGATGGAAAAGGTGGTATATATTTCGGTGCAACCGGTTGTGGCAAAAGTTATACAATGTTGTTTCTATCAAGAAAATTAGTTACAGATAAAGAACTTGCTAACCCTACAATTATTTTACTAACAGATAGAACAGACCTTGATGACCAATTATCTGAAATATTTGAGGAATCTAAACAATATTTAATAGACGATAATGTTTTAAAAATTCAAGATAGAAAAATGTTAACAGAAAAATTAGAAGGTATTTCAAGCGGTGGTGTGTTTTTAATGACAGTTCAAAAATTTGATGACAACATAGATTTGTTAAGCAATAGAGAAAATATTATTTGTATTTCGGATGAAGCACATAGAACACAAGTTAGTTTAGATTTAAAATTAGAAGTTACAACTGAAGGTATAAAAAAGCATTATGGTTTTGCAAAATATTTAAGAGATTGTTTTCCTAATGCAACCTATGTTGGTTTTACTGGAACACCGATAGATTCTTCAATAAAAGTTTTTGGAAATATTGTTTTATCTTATAAAATGAGTCAAGCTGTTGCTGATGGAGCGACTGTTGGAATAAATTTATTACCAGGTCCGTCAAAAGTTCAATTAGATAAAGATAAAATAAAAATAGTTGATAATTTTTATAATAATCAATTAAAAGATGGTGCAAACAAAGCTCAAGTAGAACAATCAAAAAAAGAAATGGCTACAGTTAGAACAATTATAGATAACGATTCAAGATTAGATATTGTTGTAGGTCATTTTATAAAACATTATAAATTAAGAGTTCAAGAAGGTTCAACTGTAAAAGGTAAAGCTATGTTTGTTTGCTATGATAGAAAAATAGCATATAAAGTTTATAAACAAATTATAGAAAAATGTCCTGAATGGAATAAACAGAAAAGAACACAAGAAGATGAAAAAAACTTTTCTAAACAAGAATTAGAAAAATTAAAACCTATAGAAATGATAAAGATTGTTGCAACAAGGAACAAAGATGACGATAAGCAATTATATGATTTGTTGGGAACAAAAGAATATAGAGCAGAGTTAGCAAAACTATTTAAAAATGAAAATTCTAATTTCAAAATAGCTATTGTTGTTGATATGTGGATGACAGGTTTTGATTGTGAATGTTTGGATACAATGTATATAGATAAACCATTAGAAAAGCATTCTTTGATACAAACAATATCTCGAGTAAATAGAGTTTTTAAAAACAAAGATAACGGATTAATTATTGATTATATAGGAATAAAAAACTCACTTGAAAAAGCTATGGCTATATATGATGGAGATGTAAATCCGACAACAGAAATAGAAAACGCTTATAAAATATTTAAAGAACAATTGAAATTAGTTGACGATTTAATGTTTGAGTTTGATAGTTCAATGTTTAAAACAGGAACACCGTTACAAAAATTAGAATGTTTAAAACAAGGTGTTGAATTTGTAAGTGAATTTGAAAATAAGAAGAATAAATTTATAGGTTTAGTTGTTAGGATGAAAAAAGCTTTTGATATTTGTGTTGGTGATGAGAAAATAACAGAAGAAGAAATGTATAGAGTACATTTTTATTTTGCAATAAAATCCTTACTAAATAAAATTACCGGTGAAGGACAATATGATACCGTCTTGATGAACCAAAAAGTAAAACAATTAGTAGATGACTGTATAAAAGCCCTTGAAAATCAACAAGAAGGGGAAAAGACAGAAATAGAAATTTTCAGTGATGAATATTTAGAAAGAATAAGGAAAATTCAATATGTGAATATAAAATATATTGAACTTATGAAATTATTAAAAAAGACTATTAACGAATATAAGAAAATTAACACTACAAAAGCTATTGATTTTTCCAAAAGGATGCAAGCTGTTATTGATAAATATAATGAAAGAGATAATAAAATTGAAGAAAATGCTTTACCAAGAGAATATGTTGAAAATTTAAACAACGAAATAGATAATATCTTAAAAGATATTGCGAAAGATGCAATAGAATTTAAAATGTTAGGAATAACCATAGAAGAAAAAGCATATTACGATATTTTAAGAAAAATTAAACAAAAATATAATTTTAATTATGAAGATAATAAACTTACAATAGATATTGCAAAACAAATAAACTTAAAAATACAAGAACAAAGTAAATTTACGGATTTTTTAAACAAACAAGAAACAAAATCCGAGCTACAAGCAAATATTATTAGACTAGTATACAATAGTAATTTCTTACCGGATAATTTGAAAAACAATTATTCACAAATATCAAAAGATATCTACGAAGAAGTCATTAAACAGTTAGAAAACTCCAAAAAATATTTAAACTAAGAACTACCATACATTAGTATTGACAAAAAACATAAATTTATATTAAACTTACCAATATAGATGGAACTGATAAGCTTGATGTTTTTTTGTTGTTTTGTGTGTTTAAAAGGATAAAAAAATGAAAATGATATTTTCTCTTGTATAGATGTACTCGTAGTTGTAGTTAGGCAGCATATGTAGTAACTTTTCTATTAGTATCTCTATCCATTAGAAGTAAAAATCATTTAATTAACTTAATATATAGTCGTTTGTTTTAAAAATAAAAAAGGACAAAATATTTTATTTGTTATGCTATATATAGTATTAGCATATTTATAAATTATAAGGAGAGTTTCGAATATAATGAATATTACTTTTTTAATTGGAAATGGTTTTGACCTTAACTGTGGATTGAAGACATCTTATAAAGATGTTTATAATGGATATTGTAAAATAAATGAAACTGATTCCGAACTGATAAAAAATTTTAAGAAGAATATAAAAAGTGATTATGAAACTTGGGGAGATTTTGAGTGGGCTATGGCAAAGAATATAAATGATTTTAAATCAGAAGATGATTTCGTTAAATGTTTAACAGATTTTAAAATATATCTTATAAAATATCTTTCTGAAGAAAAGAAAAATTTTCTTGAAAGGTATGATAATAATTCTGTAAGAATAGTCGTAAATCAAGAAATATCAAATTCAATAAATAATTTTTATAAAGATGTTACAAACAATATTACTGACAATGTATATAAGCAGATTAAAATTGCTAAAAACATTACATATACATTTATTTCTTTTAACTATACATCTATACTTTATGAAGATATACATTTTAAATCTTCTTCTTATAAATTTATAAATATTCATGGTAGTTTAGAGAATAAAGATTCTGTTCTTGGAATAGATAACGAAAAACAACTTAATTTAAAAAATTTTAAACTATCTAATAAAGGAAGGTTATCTTTTATAAAACCTATTTTTAATGAAAAATATGATAAAAATAGATTTGTTAATGCAAATAACGCGATATGGGAAAGTGATATTATATGTGTTTATGGAATGTCTTTAGGGGAGTCTGATTTAACTTGGAAAAAATTGATTACAGATTGGCTTGATTATATTTCATCAGATGCTAATAAACATCTTTTTATTTATGATTATAAGAATTATAGAAAAAATGTATATCTTAAAGATCAACAAATGATAGAAGAGGAAAGTGCAAAAGAGAATTTTATAGTAGAAAAATTAAAAATAGAGAAAACAAATGATAAATTTGAAAAATATTTTAATAAAATTCATATGCCATTTAAAAATATTTTTAATATAAACGAGACTATTAATAAAATTGTTTCTAATATGGCGAAACAGGATAAACTTGTAAAAGCTAAATTGAGAAATTCTCAAATAATTGGTGGTGGTTCTTATGATATCAATAGATTCTAAATTTGTTATTAAGCAATATTTATAAATTTTACAAATTAACAAAAGAAATTAGTAATAAAATTATTGAGCAATAAATATTGGATGAAAATACAGAAATATTAGATTTAAAAGAGGAAATAGAAAGTTTGTATAAACAAATTCAAAAATGGAATAATGATTGATAATTAGTTGCCTACTAAATAGCAAAATTTAGGAAAAGGGAAAATGATAAGGAAAAAAATAAAAAAATATTCAGAATTTATAGGTGTAGATTCAAATGAGTTTAAAAAAAGAAATATTTTGGATCCAACAATCAATAGTGATATGCCATTGTTTATTGATCCAAGATTACTTAAATTTTCTCAATATGAAATTTTTCATAAAGCATCAATTACTTTTGATGAGTTTTATTTAGAATTAGCAAATATGATACGTTCTTATATAAAAATTTCTGATATACAAATGAAACAAAAGATGCAAAAAAATATAATAAAAAGATTATCGGCCCCAGAACCAAATGGTTTATGCCTTGGTTATTCAAAAAATGATACTAATGGGCAGGGTATAGGAAAAGTAAATGCAAAGTTATTATTTAATAATGCTGTAGAAATATATACTATGTTACCTACAATTGGTAGTACAGTATTTTCATTACTTGGACTTTTAACGGAAGGTATAGGTGCTGATTATATTGGAGATATTACAGCAAATATCATATGGAAAGAACTATGTTACTTTACACAAAATATATCAAAAGATATGGGAATTAATGTAAGAGAATATATTTTAAGAGATCATAAATTTTATTTGCCTATGCATCCAAATGCAACAGAAAAAAATAATTTTCCAATTTTATTTGTTCCTAAAGATATTCTCACAGATTTACCAAAAGATGCAGATTTTGAATATGTGTTTAACGGATATACAAATGAAAATGAAGAAATTCGTGGTGGTGTGAATGATAAAATTTCTGAAATTCTTAAATCGGATTTAAAAAAAGCTGATAAACAAAAAGAAATATTTAAATTAATAAAAGAAAATGATGAACAAATAGAAGATGTTATAAGATATTTGAAATCAGTAAAAGGTGAAGTTTATAATTATAGTGAAGACCATAAAAATATTTTCTTAAGAGAAAATATTTTAGGATATTTAAAATATGAAGATCTTAAAATTGTAGAACAAGATGAACTTCAAATAATTGATTTTATAATTAGGAAATTTGAAAACTTTATTCAATATAATAACAAATTAAAAAGAGAATTATTATGGAATAATAATAAATGTAAAAAAGAATCGGCTTGGCAACAAGTGTTTCATACATACATAGATGCTTTTTTGTCTTCAAATGATATTGATGTAATTCCTGAAAGAGAAACTCAAAGTGGTCCTGTAGATTTTTGTTTTTCTAAAGGAAACAAAATACGTGTTTTGGTGGAGTTAAAATTGTCAACTAATAATCCTGAAAAAGGATTAACAAAGCAACTAGAACGATATAAAGAATGTATGGAAAATGTAAAAGCGGCATATTTTATTTGTTTTAATGTTAATAAGGATAAATCATCTCAAAAAATATTAGAAGAACTTTCTAAAACAAAAAAAGAATTAGGATTAGAAACAAATATTATTGTTATTAATGGGAAAATAGAGTTATCTGCAAGCAATTTATAATAAAAGGAAAAAAATGACAAGAAAAAATATTTTTGAATTATTATCTAATGAATATGATATAAAAGAAGAACGAAACAAAATTGTTAATTTATTTAATTCTAAGATTTTCTCTCATTCTAATCCTCTTAATCTTAATCAACAGCAAGGTTTAAGTATAGAATATATTGTAGATAATTGGCTATTAGTAAATTGGAAACAAAGAAATGGATGTTTGAGTTGTTTGGAAATAAGAAAAAAAATTAAATTCAATAATTTATTTTCTAATTTTTCTTTGGAAAATACTATAACCATATTGGAATATATATCAAATTTAATTTGTTTGTTTCAAAAGAAAATAATCTCAAATAACAATATAAATTTCCAATATAATATAGATAAATATAAAATATTGTGCCAAAATATAGATTTGTTGTTAGAACATATAAATTATGAAAAACATATTTTTGATAATGAAGAAAAGTTGATACTTGTTCCTAAAAATCCTGCAGCGACTGCTGTTGCTGAAATATCTTCGCAAGAAACTGCAATGGCAATTTTAAAATATCATCATGCTTCATTAAAAGGACAGTTAGAAGAAAAAAGAAAAATATTACTTTCTATTGCACATGAATATGAAACCTTGTTATCAAATGGCATTGATGGTTTTAATGACTATTTTAGTAAAGCAAGAGAAATGTTAAATAATTTAGATATTCGTCATAACAATAAGACAGGTAAAAACAAAAAAGAGTTTGTTATAAACATGAACTCCGAAGAACTAGAAAAATGGTATGACGAGTTGTATCAATTACTTTTATTTTGTGTTTTAATTAGAGACAACAAATATAGAAAAGATGAAATTTCTAAGTTTTTAGAGCAGACAAGAGATGCAAAATAACAAATCTGACAACCGGAATTGAACTAAAATTTTTCACATTGATAAATAAGAAGAAAAATATTATATTTTAACTATATTAAAATCTTTTTGGGGAATGTATGAAAATAAAAATATATTTTCTTCTTTTTTTAGGCTTTATCTTTTTTAGTTCGTGTGCAACAGGTACAAATTTGGCTAAGTTTTATCACCCTTATTTTTCTGATGAAGAAAATATAGCGGAAGAATGTTTATTGCAGGAAGGAGAGGAGCCTGAAGTTTATTATTCCGAAAACATTGATGACGATATTACTCTTTTAAAATCTAGATATTATGCGGAAATAGGATACTGCTCTTACAATGGTCCTGCTGATGACACATTGGTTCAAACTATAAAAAAGTTTTGCAAGGAAAAACGAGCAAAAATTGCTCTTTATAGTTACGATTATACTCATACAAATCATGGTATTTATAATACAGGAACATACATATCTTCGTATGATATAAGAAGATACGATTATAATATAGTTTTCTTTGCTAAAGTAGTAAGTAAATATATAGATAATCAAATAATAGGTTTTGAAATAAAAGATTTGGACACCGCAGATAGAAAAAAATATCAACGAAATACAGGTGTTATTGTTGATGTTGTTTTTGAAAATTCCAATGCTTTTTATGCAAATTTAATAAAAAATGACATTATAACAAGAATTAGAAGTGATAATGTTGATACGGATATTAGAAATTCAGCAGCTTTTTACATTGCTAAAAAATATTTAAAAAAAGGTAATATAGTTACATTATTTATTATTAGAAATGGCTATGAATATCAAATAAAATATGAATTATAATAATCATAACTCTCTACCAAAAAACAAATACCAAACGCCAATCCATTTGGGGAGAAAAATAGATATTGAAGAAACAAATGAAAACAAGAACTGTTAAACCGGATATTGTTATTCAAGGAATAGAAATGATAGGACAGCAAAGTGTAGGAATATTGCTTGGTACTAAATCACGAAGTACTGTATCAGAGTGGCTTGCTCGTGCAGGGTTGGAAGGTACATCAATTAACAACAAAAAATATTACAGTATCAAATCAATACAAGACTATCTTAGGTACGGAAAGATAGATACTCGACAAATAGTAGAGTTAATCCGTGAAGTTAAAATATTAAATTACAAAAAAAATAAAGGAGATTAATTTTATGCCTAATAATGATTATGGGAAATTAAAATTAGTATCAAACATAAAAACTATATGGAAAGATGAAGAAAAAGAATTCTCTCCTTTTGTAGCTGAAAATATAGATTTATTATCGGATGCCATAAAAATACCTATAGATAAAGAGTCTGTTAGGAAAGAAGTTCCTTGTGGTAAATATTGGCTTGATATAATAGCAAAAGAAGAAAACACAGATAATATTATAGTTATAGAAAATCAATTGGACACAACAGACCATAGACATTTAGGAGAAATATTAACTTATGCTGCAGGACAAAATGCTAAATATGTTATATGGATTGCAGCTAAAGCAACAGAAGAACATCAAAAAACAATAGAATGGCTTAATGAACATACAGATAATGATGTAAGTTTCTTTTTAGTTCAAATGGAAGTTTGGACTATAGATAATTCTAAACCAGCTCCAAAATTTTCAATAGTTGCTAAACCAAATGATTGGTTTAAAACATTCAAACAAGAAACAAAACAATTAAACGAAACTGATAAAAAAATATTAAATTTTTGGGAAGAGTTTAAAGAATATGGATTATCAAAAGGATGTTCTTTTTTAACACATACTCCGTCTACTAATCGTTGGTATCGTATTTCAATGGGCAAATCCGGATATTATGTTTGTTTGAATATTAGTTTTGAAAAGATTTATTGTGAATTTATAATGAATACAGAAAATATTCAAAATAATAAAACCTCTTTTCACGAATTAGAAAAAAATAAAGATTTAATAGAAAAAGAAATTGGTTGTAAATTAAAATGGAGACTTGAAGAAAGTCAAAGAAGAAGTGTAATAGAAATTGAAAAGAAATTATATCCGTATGAGGAAAGAAAACAAGAAGCTTTTGATTTTTTATTAGAATATGGAAATAAATTTGTAAAAGTATTTTCAAAATACAAAGATTGTTTTAAGTAACAAAATATATATAGGAATTAAAGAGAATTTAGAGACTTGAAGGATGAATAACAATATGAAAGAAAAATGTTTTTTTTGTAATACAGAGGCTGAGGTTGGACTAAATAATGATAAGTTAGGTAGAGATATTATTTGTCCTATTTGTGGAAAATATTTTATGACAGGATTTTCATCAGAACATTATGAACAGTTAATGAATAGAACAAAATATACAGAACAGAAAGCTTTACTTAGATATTATTTGAAAAGAAATACTATGAATAAATCACAATTTGATTGGTTTGATGCAACAGATACTTGGGTTGCAAACGTTTTGAAAGATAAATCGTTGCCAAATATAATAGAACAAACAGAAAATTTAATATTGTATTGTGGAGATAATTTTAAACAAGGAGAATCCTTTAAAAGGGATGAAGAATTGGTATCTGTTGTCGGTTCCGAAAATATAGATGCTTTAGATGTGATAATTAGTTCTTTACTTAAGAGAAATTTATTAAATTTTTATGGAGATATTAGTTATATATTTTCTCTTACTTTTGATGGATGGCTTGAGTATGAAAAATTAAAAAAAGGTCAAACTAATTCAAACAAAGCATTTCTTGCTATGCAATTTAATTCAGAATTTATAACCGATGATTTAATAAGTAAAATGAAAAATAGTTTATCAGAAATTGGATATCAATTGGAAAGTTTGCAGGATAGACAACAAGCTGGTTTAATAGATGACCATTTAAGACAAAGAATAAAAAGTTCTAAATTTTTAATTGTTGATTTATCGGATTCCAATAATGGTGCTTATTGGGAAGGTGGTTATGGTGAAGGTTTAGGAAAACCTGTAATATATATTTGCGATAAGGGACAATTTGATAAAAAGGTTCATTTTGATACAAACCATCATTTAACTGTTATGTATGATAAAAATTGTACTGATGAAAACAATGCTTTTCATATAAATAATTTTTTAAAAAAGTTACAAGATGTAATAAAAGAATCTTTATGATATTCCTTTATTACTGATTTAATAAAACACCTGACTATTAAATAACAATAATTTATAATATGTAATGAATAAATATTTTATATAATAAGAGAAAAGTAAAATCAATGGAATAATGTTATGGGCAAAAAATTTTTAACTTTTGAAAATTTTTTTTATGCTTGGCAAAAATTAAAAAACGAACTAAACAAAAATGATATTTGTTTTGATAGATATGATTATGCTTCATTTGAAGTTAATTTGGAAACAAATATAAAGAAATTGATAAAAGAAATAGAAAATGGTACTTATGAACAAGATGAAATAAAAATTTTACCATTGCCCAAAAAGTATGATGAAGAAGAAAAAATAAAAAGAGTTAGACAAAATTTTTATGTGCCAGTTAGAACACAACTTGTTTGGATGGCAGTTGTTAATCAAATATTAGTGCTAGACTATGATTTTAAATTTTGGAATTATGGTAATAGAATATACTATTCTGCTTTTTATGAAAAAGATAATGGAGACAGTTCAACAAAAAAATTAAAATTAGGTTGGTATAGACATACTTCTAAAAATTTATATAGAAAATGGCAACAAAGTTGGCCATTGTTTAAAAAGCATATTTCTATTACAGCAAAGATGTTATATCAAATAAAATTGGATAATGATGAAAACGAAATTATAGAAAATAATAATTTTATTGAAGATAAAAGAAAAGTTAGATATTTGGACAAGAGATATTTAATAAAAAACAAAGATAAAGAAATTAAAGAACTTTACTGGTTATCAATAGACTTTGAAAAATTTTATCCAAGTATTAAATTGGATAAATTAAAGACGATATTTAAAGATAATGTTAATAATATTGTTGATGATTTAACTTCTGAGATTATAGATAAATTATTTTGTTTTAAAATAGGGAATTTAAAAGATTTTTCTATAGAAGAGTTAGATGCATTATGCATAGATAATGATATTGAGTTTAAATCTCTTCCAACAGGATTATTTGTTGCTGGTTTTTTAAGTAATTTGTTTTTAACTAATATAGATAAAGAGATAGAAGAAGAAATAAAAGATGAGAATATTTATATCTTTAGATTTGTTGATGATAATATTATTTTAGCTGACAATTTTGAAATGTTATATAAGTTTTATGGTAAGTATAAAAGAATAATTGATAAATATGGATTAAAAATAAATGAAGATAAAATAGAGCCTAAACAATTTGGAGAATATATAACCTTTTTTGATAAAAATCCTAAAAAAAATAAAGATGTACCAATCAACATAGTTATAGATTTATATAAGTACATGCTAAAAAATAATTTTAAAAAAAGTAATAAAAAAGAGCTTATTAAGATTTTTTTAGAGAAAGAAAGAGATAAAGTAAAGAAAGCATGTCTAGTAGATAAAGAATTTATTAAACCATTCATAAACGAGACTTTGAAAAAAGTTTCAAATATAGCCAAAACAAATTTTAATCTATTAACAATTGAAGAGCAGCAAAATCTTGTAAAGGATATTGTTCATCTATTTACTACAGATTTAGATGACAAAGAAATAAGAGAAGATACTAAACTATCTTTTTGTGCTACAAAATTGTGTTCTTTTTTAAAAAACAAATATTTTTTCTCCATAGGAGATTACGAAGAATATTTAAAGACAATACAAGAATATAAAAAAACAGATAGAGAAATTTTAGAACTTTTATCACAAAAACGAAAAAAAGTTCTAGAAGTTTATTTAAAATATTTACTTAATGCCATAGAAACATACCACGACAAAAAAAATTTATATTATAAAACAATTGAATTTATTGCTAATTCAGGTATAGCTATCGAAATATTTTTAGAAAGAATAGAAAAAATAATTAAAGAAAAATGTAATAGTTTAGCAGTTTCTTCTCTTTTACAAATATTATTTAATTCTTTATCAAAAATTCTAATAAAGCAATATTTAATTTGTAAAAATAATTCAAATTTTTATAATCCAATTCAAAAAGAAAATGCAAAGTTTTTTAAAGACAATATAATAGAAAATATTTGTTGTTTGGAAAAATTGAAAGAATTGTGCACTAAAAAAGATAATATTTTGAATGACTCTTTTAAAAATTTACAAATGATAATTTGTATTGTTTCAAATAAAGATGAGAAAGTGAATATCAAAAATTTATCATTAAAAGAAGCTTATTCTTTAGATAAACAATTTTATCATGATACATTTGATTATATAAAAAAACAACTATATAAAATATACTGTAATAACAAAGATTTTATTTTATCAGACTATGATATTTTAAATATGAATTTTGAAGAATCTAAAATTAAAACAGAAGATAATCTAATATTAGATAAAGAAATAATTGAATTTAATGAAACAGAAATCCTTAAAAAAATTCTTAAAGTAACAGAAAATTATAATCAAAAAAATATTGAATATAATATATTCTTAAATAATGAAGAGTCAAAAAAAATAGCTTATATAGGAATTTTATTATTAATATTACTACAGAAAAATTTTTATAATGCAAAAAAAATATGGAATATTTTTGTAGAAAGCAAATATTATTTGTTGATTTTTAATTATAGATATTTTTTTATAGATGGAATAAAAAATAATATTTCTACAGATACTATTAATTTGTTAAATGCTTGTTTAATATCATCTATACACAGAAATGAAGAAACTACAATTTTTAAAAATGAACTATTAGCTCAGAAACTAAAATTTGAAAATTACGATGATACAACTTTTGACTCTATGCCTATAACTAATTTAAGTATGTTAAATAATATAATCAAAGAAATTATAAAAAGTATATCACAACTTACCATTAAAGAAACCAAAAGACAAATAATAAAAAAAGAGTTACTAAATAGTAAAAAAATAAGTAGAAAAGAATATTCTGAAAATATAAATATTTCAATAATTCAATCTACATTTGATTATGAGCAGTTTTATACAAACAAAGACTTAAAGAATCCTAACAATATATTTATACCTAACATAGAGACAGAACTAGATAATGCTTTTAACAGAATTAAAGTTGACAGAGATAAAATAAAAGCAGATATAATATTAATTCCAGAAATATCTACTCCTCAATCATATAGTCAAAAGTTAAAAATATATTCTGAAGAGTTAGAAAGTATTATTATTGCAGGAATGAACTATTCTATAAAAGATACTAAAATTAGAAATTATGTATCTATCTTTGTTCCAAAAACATTTGCAAACAAAAAAATTGATAATAAAACCAAATATTTTGAAATAGCAAAATGTAACTATGCAAAAGAAGAAAAAGATACATTTAAAGTATGTAATTTAAACTTTGATCCAGATGATAATATTTATCTTTTTGATGCAGGTTTCAAAGGTAAGTTTGGTATCATAATTTGTTCCGATATCTTTGACATTGAAAGATTTTCCATATACAGAGGATACATACAAAACTTACTCATAATAGCATATAATAAAGACACTAACCTTTTTACAAAATTTGCTGAGACCTTAGCAAGAGTTCTTTATTGTAATGTAACTATTTGCAATACCGGTATGTATTCAGGTTCTTTGGTATATGTGCCATATGAAGAAAGTTACAAAAGATTCGTTTATAAAGTTGGAGGACAAAATTTGTTCACCACTCAAACATTAAGTTTACCATTAAAGGATATAATAGATGTTCAGAAAGGATGTAAAGATAAAAATGAAGACAAATATAATCATTTGGCTAAATATAAAGATAGACCTCCTGCATATCCTCCTAATAAAAAAAATTTTTAATGATTTTGGTAAGAACAGCATAAATTAATGAGATATGTGGGAGCACAAGAAAAAGAGATGGATATTTTAATTTTAGGAAACGGATTTGATTTAGCTCATGGGTTAAAAACAAGATATACAGATTTTTTAAATTATTGTGTAAATCAACTTAATAGACCTAACGTTTATATACCATCTGATCCATTTTTTACAAATATGTGGATTAGACACTTTTTAAATGTTCAGCAACAATTAGGTAATACATGGATTGATTTAGAAAAAGAAATTTATAATGTAATAAAACATATATCAAATTTCTCATTTATGAATTCTCAAAATTGTCATAAATCTTTTTTTATAGAGTTTCAGGATATGTCCTTTAATTTTTATAAGTTTGATAAATATATAAGTAACTATTCTATGGAATATAGAGTTTTAAATCGTGAATATTATCGTCTAGATGAACATAATTGGATAAATTATCATATATGCTTTTCAAGCGCAAGAGGTATTATTAATTTTCTATATGATCAACTGAGAGATTTTACAAAACAATTTAACAAATATCTATTAGAACAAGTTTTGCCAATTATTTCTAATAGTCAATATAAATTTGGGTTATCATTATTAGATAAAAAAATAAGAATTTTGAGTTTTAATTATACAGATACTTTTGAAAGATTATATAATCCAATTAATGTACACTCAAAACATAAATATATTTATGTTCATGGAAAAGTTTGTGATTCAAAAGATTGTGATTTAATACTTGGAACACATTCTTTTTATAATCATTTACCAAATGATTTAAATGAAGAAATCAATGTTGAATTTAATGTGTTTAAAAAACACAATCAAAGGCATAGATATGGAACAATTGAATCATATCAAAATTTGTTAAAAGAATTAAATAATGGACTAATAATAATAAATCCTACTTTTCATGTAATAGGTCATTCTTTAGATAAAGCAGATCATAATATATTAAGACATATATTTAAAGTACGAGAAAACTCTACAATCAATATCTATTATCATAATCAGGAAGCACTTGAAAGACTAATAAACAATATTACCGAAATCATTGGTGAAGAAGAAGTTATGGCAAAAGTTAGATTTATTCACCAAGAAGATCCTAAACGAGGAATTTTAATTCCTAGATAATAGTTCAATGCTCATTGGGAGCATTGAAAATGGATTTTTTTATTAAAAACTTTGGTGGGGATGGGTATCGCCTCAAGAGGGCGGATTCCATAATCTTTAAACTCCAAATTGCTGTTTTTGTCGTATCGCTGTCATGCTGAACTTGATTCAGCATCTATAAAACATCCGTGCCGTAGGCACTCCAAAATTACTAATTGCTAATTACTAATTTCTAATTGCCTTTGCCGTTCCCATGCCTCTATACATCCATACATCCATACCTCAGTTTTCATTTTCAAACTGCAGTTCTAATAATATATAATAATAAATATATATAAACATTAAAGGAATGCCGTATGAACATACATCAAGAACCTAAACAAATTAAAATTCGCGGTGCAAGAGTTCACAACTTAAAAAATGTGGATGTCGACATACCGTTAAACAAAATTGTTGCCGTTGCCGGAGTTTCCGGTTCGGGAAAATCGTCACTTGCATTGGGTGTTTTGTATGCCGAAGGTTCAAGACGATATTTAGATTCTCTTTCAACTTATACAAGAAGAAGAATGACACAAGCTTCAAAAGCAGATGTTGACGAAGTTTTGTATGTTCCTGCATCACTTGCATTACATCAAAGGCCTGCAGTTCCCGGAATTCGTTCCACTTTCGGAACCGGAACCGAACTTTTAAACAGTATTCGTTTAATGTTTTCAAGACTTGCAAGTCACAGATGCCCCAACGGACACTATTTACAACCCACACTTGCCGTTGCTGCGGAAAAAGAATTGGTTTGTCCGCAATGCAAAGCTCACTTTTATGCACCGTCGGCGGAAGAATTGGCATTTAACAGTCAGGGTGCCTGCAAAAAATGTGAAGGAACAGGTACCGTAAGAACAGTAGATAAAGCTTCTCTTATACCGGACGAAACCCTTACAATAGATGAAGGTGCCGTTGCTCCGTGGAACAGTCTTATGTGGAGTCTTATGACGGATGTTTGCAGAGCTATGGGTGTAAGAACAAATGTTCCGTTTAAAGATTTAACCGATAAAGAAAAAGATATTGTTTATAACGGACCTGCAACAA
>Ga0310695_10004683_pt1 | contig 24836 bp, 21 predicted proteins | sample RumenRJG_04DNA_FD_203882 | JGI IMG/M metagenome (GOLD analysis project Ga0310695, IMG submission 203882) | Bovine rumen microbial communities from Lethbridge, Alberta, Canada - RJG_04 (v2) (version 2) | ecosystem: Host-associated > Mammals > Digestive system > Stomach > Rumen | place: Canada...
TTAGTGAAGACACTAACAAATCGTAACTAGTAAATCGTCAAATTGTACATAAAGGCTATGTTTTTTGAATTTGGAATCAAAGATATCGTCGACATTGTCCTGGTAGCATTGATGCTGTACTACATCTACCGGCTGATGAAGGAATCACGCTCCCTGAACGTGTTCATGGGCATTATGGTGTTTGTCGTATTGTGGCTGGTTGTTTCGCAGATTCTGCAGATGCGCCTGTTAGGCTCTATCATGGACAAACTGGTGTCTGTAGGAGTTATCGCACTCATCATTCTGTTTCAGGAAGACATACGCAAGTTCCTCTATAACCTTGGTGCCCACCAGCGCATACAAGCCCTGCGACGCCTCTTCTCCAATAGCGACAAGAGACAGAATAGCGAGAAGTTGAAACAGGTCATCATCCCATTGGTCATGTCATGCATGAGCATGAGCAAGAAGAAAGTCGGTGCGCTCATTGTCATCCAGCGAGCAACCCCACTCGACGACATTGTGGCAACAGGCGAGCGCATTGATGCCACTGTCAGCCAGCGGCTCATTGAGAACCTTTTCTTCAAGAACTCACCTTTGCACGACGGTGCCATGGTCATTCACAATCAGCGCATCAAGGCCGCAGGATGCATCCTGCCCGTATCCCACGACCTGAACATCCCCAAGGAACTGGGCCTGCGCCACCGTGCAGCTCTGGGCATTACCCATGAGAGCGACTGTATAGCCATTGTGGTCTCTGAGGAAACTGGCAGCATCTCAGTGGCTATACGCAGCGAGTTCCAGCTCAGGCTGTCGGCAGAAAAACTGGAAAGTATCTTAACCCAGGAAATGGCATAAAGAATATTTAAAAGTGAAGTGTAAAGAGTTAAGAATTAAGAAAAAAATATCACGCCACGGAATTTTCTTAATTCTTCATTCTTCATTCTTAATTAAAATGCGTAACTTTGCAGACAATGTATTTAAAATCTCATTAAATAAAAGAAACAAACTATGGATTTATTAAGTCAAATCGTTGCGCGTGCTAAATCAAACAAGCAGCGTATCGTGCTCCCCGAGGCTGAAGAGGAGCGCACACTTTGTGCAGCTGACCGTGTGTTGGCTGAGGACATGGCAGACATTATTCTGATTGGTAACCCTGCAAAAGTTGCAGCTTTGGCTAAGGAGAAGGGACTGACCCATATTGACAAGGCCACCCTGATTGACCCTGAGAACTATGAGAAGAGCGAGGAACTGGCTGAGAAGCTGGCTGAGATCCGTAAGTCCAAGGGCATGACTGTCGAGGAAGCCCGTAAACTGTTGAAGAATCCCCTCTATTTGGGTTGTATGATTATCAAGACCGAAGGTGCTGACGGTCAGATCAGTGGCGCTTTGTCTACTACTGGCGACACCCTGCGTCCTGCCCTGCAGATTATCAAGTGTGCTCCAGGCATCAACTGCGTCAGTGGCGGTCTGCTGCTCATCTCTAAGCAAAAGGAGTTTGGCGAGAACGGTGTACTCGTTGTAGCCGATGTGGCCGTAACCCCGATGCCCGATGCTAACCAGCTGGCTCAGTTTGCTGTCTGCACTGCTCAGACTGCCAAGTCGGTAGCAGGCTTCGCTGATCCCCGTGTGGCTATGCTGAGCTTCTCTACCAAGGGTTCTGCCAAGCATGAGGTTTGCGACAAGGTCATTGAAGCAACCCGTCTGGCTAAAGAGATGGATCCCAGCCTGAAGATTGACGGTGAACTGCAGGCAGACGCTGCTTTGGTTCCCTCTGTTGGTGCCAAGAAGGCTCCCGGCTCTGACATTGCCGGCAAGGCTAACGTGCTCGTATTCCCCAACCTCGAGGTAGGTAACATTGGTTACAAGCTCGTACAGCGTCTGGGTGATGCCATTGCCATTGGTCCCATCCTGCAGGGTATCGCACGTCCTGTCAACGACCTTTCTCGCGGTTGTTCTGTAGACGACATCTACTACATGGTAGCTATCACAGCCTGCCAGGCTATGGATGCCAAGAAGTAATTGATAATTGATTGATTATGAAGATATTAGTATTAAACTGTGGTTCGTCCTCTATCAAGTACGCACTGTACAACATGGACGACAAGAGTGTGATGACCAGTGGTGGTGCTGAGCGCGTGGGCTTGGACGGTGCATTTGTCAAGGTGAAGCTCGCCAATGGTGAGAAAAAGCAAATCATGCACGACATCCCCGAGCATACCGAAGGTGTGAAGTTCATCTTCTCTCTGCTGACCGATCCCGAGATTGGTGTCATCAAGGACCTGAAGGAAATCGATGCCGTAGGTCACCGCATGGTGCATGGCGGCGAGAAGTTCAACAAGTCAGTCATCCTGACCGACGAGGTTCTCAAGGCCTTCGAAGAGTGCTCTGACCTGGCTCCTCTGCACAACCCTGCCAACCTGAAGGGTGTCAATGCAGTGAAAGAGCTCATGCCCGGTCTGCCTCAGGTAGGTGTCTTTGATACCGCTTTCCACCAGACCATGCCTGCCAAGGCTTATATGTATGCCATTCCCTACGAGTTGTACGAGAAGTACGGCATACGCCGCTATGGTTTCCACGGAACCTCTCACCGCTATGTCAGCGCTCGTGCCCTGGAGTTTCTGGGTATGAAGGCTGAAGGCACCAAGATGATTACCTGCCATATCGGCAATGGTGGTTCTATTGCTGCTGTGGTTGATGGCAAGTGCGTTGACACCTCAATGGGTCTCACCCCGTTGGAAGGTCTCGTCATGGGCACTCGCTCAGGCGACATCGACGGTGGTGCTGTGACCTTTATCGAGAAGAAACTCGGTTTGGACGCTGACGGCATGTCTAACCTGCTCAACAAGAAGAGCGGTGTTGCCGGCATCACCGGTGGTTCCAGCGATATGCGCGATGTAGAGAACGCAGCCAAGGCAGGCGAAAAGCGTGCACAGCTGGCTCAAGACATGTATTTCTATCGCATCAAGAAGTACATTGGTGCCTATGCTGCTGCTATGGGTGGTGTTGACGTGATTGTCTTCACTGCTGGTGTGGGTGAGAACCAGATCAGCATGCGCTCTGAGGTCTGCAAGGACCTGGAGTTCCTGGGTGTTAAGTTCGACGAGCAGAAGAACAACATCCGTGGCGAGGAAGCCATCATCTCTGCCGATGATTCAAAAGTCAAGGTTGTAGTCATCCCCACCGACGAGGAACTGATGATTGCCACCGACACCATGAATCTGCTGTAAGCGACTATATGCTTCTACTCATACCCCAGCCCTATTCCGTAAGGCTGGGGTATATATTACCATACGAATAACCATTATGCCCATCCGTTATACACGTCAAGAAGAATTATGGAACTCGTGGAGCCACGCGGGTGGCATCGTCATGGGCGTAGCCTTCGGAGTGATATTCCTGGTAATGGCATTCCAAGGGGAGAATCCTTGGATACGACTGGGAGTGTGCCTTTATCTGTTCGGCATGCTGGGCTCCTATGTAGCCTCTACCGTCTACCATTCACTGCCTTTCTACGAACGCACGCACAGGCAGGGGCTGGTAGGTCGTCGCTTCGTGTGGAAAGAACGACTGCGCCGTTGGGACCATGCTGCCATCTACTGGCACATTGCAGGCTCCTACTCTCCGCTGACACTCATAGCACTACGCACCCAGGGCTACTGGGGCTGGGGGCTCTTCTCGTTCGTGTGGCTGTGTGCCATTGCAGGCACCATCATCAGCTTTATCCGGCTGAAGGAGCACTCCAACGTAGAGACTTTCTGCTTCATCGGCATGGGACTCTCGGTACTGATAGCTTTCAAGCCGCTCATCGACTCCGTCTCCACAGCAGCCGTGATATGGATTATAGCCGAGGGCGTGTGCTACATCACAGGAGCCGTCTTCTACTCCTTTCACCATAAGCGCTATATGCATTCTGTCTTCCACTTCTTCGTCCTCGCAGGAAGCCTCTGTCACATCATCGCCGTTTGGGATGTCCTGATGGAATACTTGTAAATACAATTCCCCTGAATGGCTTTTTTCACTTTTTATACGAAGATTTAGAGCCCCTTAATTTCCAAGACGGCTGTCATGCAGGGATAAAAAAATTCCATAATCTTTGGTATTTCGCTCGATTTGCACTACCTTTGCACCCGAATTTGCAAATTTATAGTATTAATATGGCTTATACACGTATGACTGCTGCCGAAGCTGCAGCACTGATTAAAAACGGCGACAACATCGCCATGAGTGGTTTTACACCCGCTGGTGTAGCCAAGGCAACAACCAAGGAACTGGCAGTAATTGCCGAAGCAGAACATGCTGCCGGCCGCGAGTTCAAAGTGGGTATTTTCACTGGCGCGTCAACCGGTCAGTCAACAGACGGTGTGCTGGCAAATGCACAGGCTATCAAGTATCGTGCCCCCTATACCACCAATCCTGACTTCCGCAAGCACGTCAACCTGGGCGAGATTCCCTACAACGACTTGCACCTGAGCCACATGGCACAGGAGTTGCGCTATGGTTTCTACGGCGATGTAGACTGGGCTATCCTTGAGGTTTGTGACATTGAGGAGGTAGGCAACGACTATCATGTCTACCTGACTGCTGCCGGCGGTATCTCTCCCACGGCTGCCCGTCTGGCTAAGAAGGTCATCCTGGAGCTGAACTCGTTCCATAATCCCAATGCCAAGTTCATCCACGACGTCTATGAGCCATTGGATCCCCCCTACCGCAAGGCTATTCCCATTGAGCATGTAGGCGACCGCATCGGAAAGCCCTATGTGTCTATTCCCAAGGACAAGGTAGTAGGTGTCGTTGAGTGCAACATCCCCGACGAGGCTCGTGCTTTCAAGGATTCAGACCCTGTCACAGAGAAGATTGGCTTCCTGACCGCTGAATTCCTCGTGGAGGAGATGCACAAGGGCCGCATTCCCAAGGAGTTCCTGCCCCTGCAGAGTGGTGTGGGCTCAACAGCCAATGCCATCCTCGGTGCATTGGGCGAGGACAAGCACGTGCCCGACTTCAACATCTATACCGAAGTCATTCAGAACTCAGTCATCGAGATGATGCTCACGGGTCGTGTAAAGGACGCTTCTGCCTGCTCACTGACCGTCAGCAACGAGTGTCTGATGGATGTCTATGACAACATGGACTACATGAAGCAGCACCTGACCCTGCGTCAGAGTGAGATTTCCAACTCACCGGAGATTATCCGCCGACTGGGTGTCATTGCCATCAATACTGCCATCGAGGCCGACCTCTATGGCAATGTGAACTCCACCCACATCAGTGGTGTGAAGATGATGAACGGTATCGGTGGTTCAGGCGACTTCATCCGCAATGCCTACCTCAGCATCTTTACTTGCCCGTCAGTGGCTAAGGGCGGTGTCATCTCGTCGATTGTTCCCTTTGTCAGCCATCAGGACTCATCGGAGCACGACGTCAACATCATCGTCACCGAACAGGGTATTGCCGACCTGCGCGGCAAGTCGCCCGCACAGCGTGCCGAGCTGATTATCGAGAACTGTGCTCATCCCGACTACAAGCAGCTGCTGTGGGACTACCTGAAGATCTCGAAGATGGGTCAGACCCGTCACAACCTGCCCGCTGCCTTCGCCATGCACGACACCTTGGCTCGCAAGGGTGACATGAAGCTGACGGACTTTGCAGAGTATGTGAAATAAAAACAGAAACAGAATAAAAAAGGCATCCAACTGGATGCCTTTTATTTGTCTTAAAGAGGATAATCCTCAAAAGCATAAAGCACAGTGGAGAGATAACGCTCGCCTGTATCTGGCAACAGGACGACTATCTTCTTACCCTTGTTCTCCGGGCGCTTAGCCACCTGAATGGCAGCGAAAAGAGCTGCACCTGCAGAGATACCTACTAGCAGACCTTCGGACTGTGCTATCTCACGACCTGTGCGGATGGCTTCGTCGTTCTCTACGTCAAAGACCTCGTCAATCACGTCAGAGTTATAGGTCTTGGGAATGAATCCTGCACCAATGCCCTGAATCTTGTGGGGACCGCTGGGCTGTCCGTTCAGGACCGCACTCGACTTAGGCTCAACGGCAATAATCTTCACGTTGGGGTTCTGCTCCTTCAGATACTTACCTGTGCCACTAATCGTACCACCTGTACCTACACCACCCACGAAGATGTCTACCTGACCGTCGGTATCGCGCCAGATTTCAGGACCTGTGGTCTCATAGTGCTTGGCAGGGTTGGCGGCATTCTCGAACTGCTGCAGAATCACAGCTCCAGGAATGGAGTCGCGCAGTTCCTCTGCAGCGCGGATGGCACCTGGCATGCCGTCTTTACCAGAAGTGAGGCGAACCTCGGCACCATAGGCCTTCACGAGATTACGACGCTCAATGCTCATGGTTTCAGGCATGGTAAGGATAAGATGGTAGCCTTTGACGGCAGATACCAGAGCCAGTCCTACGCCCGTATTTCCGCTGGTGGGTTCGATGATGGTAGCACCAGGCTTCAGAATACCCTTAGCCTCTGCATCCTCTATCATCGCCAAGGCAATACGATCCTTCACGCTACCGCCGGGATTAAAAAACTCTACTTTGGCAATTACCGGGGTTTCAAGCCCCTTTGACTGTGAATACTTGTTGAGCTCCAGGAGTGGAGTGTTACCGATGAGCTCGGTCAGCTGTTTTGCAATCTTTGTCATAATCTTATCCTTTATATTTATTTATAATTAAATGTTTCTGGGTGCAAAGGTAAGCTGTTTTTTCCACTTTCACAATACCTCGGGCATGTTATTCGCATACCACAAATGTGGTATTTTGCTAAAAATCGTGATTGACCATCGTGGTTACGCAGGAGTCCGACCATACATTCTCTGCCGTTTCCACCATGTCTATAATCGTATAGATAGGCAAGATGACACCCAAGATGGCGACAGGGGCGCCTACGCCTGACATCAGCGAGAAGGTGAGAAAATAGCACCCCATGGGCACACCCGCATTGCCGACAGCAGAGATGACGGAGATGAATATCCACAAGACAATGGTTGTCCATGTGAGCGGAGTGCCGCCATTCTGCATCACAAAGAGAGAGGTGACGAGGATAAAGGCAGCACAGCCGTTCATATTAATCGTAGTACAGATGGGCAGCACGAAGCGGGCGATATTCTTCTTGATGCCCAGTCGGTCCTCGGCAGTCTCCATCGTCACAGGCAGGGTGGCGGCACTACTCTTGGTGAAGAGCGCCATCAGCACGGCAGGCATCATACTCCCCAGCACATGGATGGGGTTCAGCCCGCGTGCCAGGAGGAACAGCGGCAGTACGACGAAGAACTGTATCACATTACCGCCCAAGACCACTAATACATACTTGCCAATAGAATCAGCCACGATGCCTGCAGATACCTGTGCTGACAACTGTGCCGAGAAAGCCACGATGCCAAGGGGCAGCGTCCAGATGAGCCAACGAATCAACAGGAAGAGCAACTCCTGAAGCCCCAGCAGTCCCTTAACGATGACAGACTTGTTTTCTGAATCCGGCAACTTCGACAGTCCGATGCCTATGGCAAAAGCTAGGAGTAGCAGCGAGAGCACATTGCCCTCGAGGAATGGCTTGACGATATTGTTGGGGACGAGGCTAAGCAGATGGTCACTATAGCTCACAGCAGGTCCTTGTACAGCAGCCTCCCCACCCTGTCCGATAAGCTCAGCAGGCAGATTGCCAGGAGCTATCAGCACATAGATAAGGGCTCCTACAGTTGCTGCAGCGATGGTGGTGAGCAGGGTGTAGGTCAGTGTGCGGCCGAATATCTTGCCAGAACCCTTCGAACCGAAGGTGGCAAACGTTGTTATCACAGCCAGCACGATGGTTGGTACCGCCAGCAACTGGAACAGCCGTGTATAGACCGTCGCCACGAAATTCATCACCTCGTCGAGCCATCCGATGCCCAGCAATCCTAACAGGGCACCCGCAAGGAGTGCCCCAATCCATATCAATGTTCTTTTCATCGCTGCAAAGATAGGAATTTTTTTTTATTTCTTGTGCGTTTGTCGCCAAGTATGTATATAATCTACCAGTTTTCTCAGCAATTCCTGGTCAACATCGTTGAAGACTGAGTCGTCTGCACCGAAGATGAAGTTGGCTGGTGCGTCCTTCAGAATCTCGTCCACCTCAGCCTTCAATGCTGTAAGATTTCCCTCCTTCAGTGCCTGACTGCGATTGTTGAGACCTCCCAAAACGGGGCGACGAAACAGTTTGCTGATGTCTGCAAGACTGAGTCCCTTGCCTTCCCAGTTGTGGAGAGGTGGATTGATGATGCTGCCGGGATAGTCAAGATAGTCGTCAAAGGTCTTGCTGGTAAAATGACCACCACTTTCGCAGATGTGAAGGATATTAAAAGGTGCGACCTCAGCAGCTACGTCACTGAGTTGACGGTCGTAGGGCTTGAGAACATCAACAAACACACCACCACCGAACTCCTCCAGGTCGTCACCCTGACTGGAGATGTAGAATCCGTCAGCACCTGCCTTACGCGCTTCGCGGATGTAATAGACCAGGCTTTTGGTGACGGCCTCCAGAGCCGGTTTGATAGCCTTGGGGTCTTGCTTGATGATTTCAACGATGCGGCGGCGGCCGTCACGGTCACTTGACAGCTGGGCTCCTGCCGTCTGAATGAGAACGCGAAGGGGAGAGAACACCGTCGGAATAATGAGTGCCTCATGTCCCAACTCATGCTTGAGCTGACGAACCACATTCAGTTGCTCCTCCCATGTCTCGGGAGCAAAAGACTTGATGTTCTTCCAGTCTTTCTTGCTGCTGACAGCCTGGATTTCCGGGAAGTATTCATACTTGACATTGACGAAGTCCACATGGGTCGTCTTATACCAGTCTATGTGTGACTGCACGGCCTTCTGACCTGTCTTGTCCTTGAAGTGGATGTTGAAGAATACCGGCACATAATCGTTGGCGCGACTTTGGTCCAGTACTTGCCACAGCAGCTCTCGCTTATTGTAATCGCTTGAGGTTTGTGCCACACTATGGGTTGCTGACACGGATGCAACGGCGGCGATGAGCAGCGAGTTGCGGAGGATGTCTAATACTTGCTTTTTCATAATTCTTCTATTTTTTAATGGTTACTTTTTCTTCATGTTTGTTTCTTCATATTTGACTATTTCCATCCCAGTGCACTGTATGGATCGCCCGTGGTTTCACCGGCATATCCCCAGTTCTGTTGTAAGTTGGGATTGAGCACTATCTGCGTCTCAGGGACGGGCAGATAATAGTTGCGGGTAGAGATGTTCTTGTATTTCAAATCGTCGGCAGGAACTTTCTCCTTGATGGTCTTTACCAGAATGTGCCAGCGCTTCAGGTCAAACCAGCGATTACCTTCAGTGACGAACTCGCGGTAACGCTCATCTTGTACGGCTTGACGGAATTGTTCCTTGGAAAGTCCGGACAGTTCGAGGGGAGTGCCGTTGGAAGGCTTCTCCTGCTGACTGCTATACGGATTCCAATAGGCACGGCGGCGGATGGCGTTCAATGCTTCATAGGCGGACGTCGTAGGACCGTTCAGCTCGTTCTCAGCCTCGGCCTTGACCAGCAGCACCTCTGCATAGCGCAATACCGACGAACTGGTGTTCTGTCCAGAGATGTATGGAGCACTTTCGTTTGCCATGTATAACGTGTCGATATACTTGCGGAAACGAAGACGGTCGAAGTCGAAATACTTTCCTTTGGACGGGTCGAACAGTCGCAGTGTGACAGAGGCATCACGGCGCTGGTCGTGGGCGTCAAACTCGTAGTAAAGGTTATTGTTGATGGCAGCTATGACGGGCAACTTGTTGTTGTCGAAGCCTGTCGAGAACACACAGTGTCCCATGACATTCCTGTTGACACCGAACTTATGCTCAACGGTGAAGATCAACTCCGGACCTTCTTTCTTGTCGAGTGACCAGTTGTCGATAAACTTGTCCACCAACTTGTATCTGCCGGAACTGATCACCTTATTGGCTGCTTCTATGGCTTTCTGGTATAATTCTGCCTGATGGGCCTTCGAGTATTCCGAATCTGTCTGTGCCCAGGTGATATATACTTTGGAGAGCAATCCCGATGCTGCTTGCGATGAAGCCTCACTGCTCAGTTTGGGAAAATCGACACTGATAGCCTCTGCTGCTGTCAGGTCTTCTGCTATCTGCTGGTAAACCTCGTCTTTGCTGGTACGGGGAGCTCCTTCACCCTCTCCGTCGTGCAACACCAAGGGAACATCGCCAAACAGACGGACGAGGTCGAAATAGTATAATGCACGAAGAAATTTGGCTGAACCGATATAGTTATCGCGGACTTGTGCTGACAATTGTTGGCTGTTGCTGACTTTTTCTATCAGGATGTTGGCACGGTTAATAGCCTTATACCGATAGAGCCAGGCTGTCTCTACGAAAGCATTGGTAGGTGTTATGGCAAAGTCGCCAATCTCTGTGATGGCAGCACTGTTGGCAGTACCTCTTCGGGCATACTCACTCTGCAGGTCGTTCAGGAAGATAAGCTCATCGTTCCAGGGACCATTCATGCTGCCGTCAGTCAATACTTGGTAGACTCCGTTCAGCGCAACCTTGATGTCCGATTCGTTCTGATAGAAATTATCCTTGTCAATGGTGCTGATGGACGACTGGTCGAGGTCGGTGCAACTTGTAAGAAACAATGTTGCCGCAGCGATATATGTATAGATATTCTTTTTCATAGCTAAAGTGTAATGTTAATGCCTAATACGATTGATTTTGAAGTGGGGTAGGTAGCCATGTCTATACCTTGATAGAGCGCACTTTGCTCGCTGGCTCCATTGCGGCCGCCCTCAGGATCATAACCTGAATAGTTCGTGATGGTAAAGAAGTTCTGCAACGAGAGATATAAACGCAGACGGGCATCACGCGTCACTTGCGGAACCGGAAGTGTGTAGCCCAACTGGATGTTCTTCACTCTCAGATAACTGGCATTTTCCACATACCGGCTGTCTGACACTACCGTCAGGTCGTTGCTGGCTTTCTGTATCTCGTTCGAGGGATGGGTCGGTGTCCAGCGGTCTGCCACAATAGCCAGACTGTTATAGTATGTGGAACCTTTGGTTAGCCGAGTGGCAAGACCGTTGTAGAGCTTGTTGCCATACGAACCGGCAATGTTGACCAGCAGGTCCCACTGCTTATAGCGTAGTGTGGTGCTCAGTCCGTAAGTGAACTTAGGCTGTGCATTGCCCAGTGTGGTCTGGTCTTCTGTGTTTACCACACCATCGCCATTCACATCCTCGTAGTAAGGATTGCCTGGCTCCAACTTATTGATGGTTTGCGGAGTCAGCGTTGCGGCCTGTTCTTCTGACTGCACGATTCCCTTGAACTTATAGCCATAGAAAGTTCCCAGAGGTTCACCGACGGCAACAATCAGTGGTGAGATATAGCCCAGTGTAGCTCCACCGATGCTGGGGATGATGGACGAGGCCTGTCCCAGTGAGGTCACTTCATTCTTGTTATGGGCTATGTTCGCATTCACGTTCCATTTCCAGTCTTTGTGGTCAATGATCACACCTGCTACTTCCAGTTCGATACCCTTGTTCGTAACGGAACCTATGTTACGGAGGGAGGTGGCATAGCCCGTGACGCCTTCAACGGGAACTTGCAGCAGCAGGTCGGTGGTCTTCTTATAGTAGGCATCAAGTGTGACATTCAACCTGTTCTGGAAGAAACCGCTGCTGATACCCACATTGTAGGAAGCTGTCTTCTCCCACTTCAAGTCTGGGTTGGCTTTGTTGACTATATAGTAGGCTACCGTTTCTTGTCCGTTATAGATGAACGGCAGTTCTGTGGGCGACACGGTGGCTGCAAACTGGTAGTCGCCAATTTCCTGATTACCGACGATACCTGCCGATAGACGGAGCTGCAGATAGTCCACCTGCTTGCCCAGGTGAATGAACTTCTCCTTGTCGATGTTCCAGGAGAAACCGGCTGAGGGGAACCAGCCCCATTTGTGGTTTTCTGCAAAGCGACTGCTGCCGTCTGCTCGTAGCGTCAACGAGGCATTGTAGCGTGAGTCAAAGGAATAGTTCACACGTCCCAGCACCGATTGCAGGGTACTGATGACTCTTTCGCTGGTTGAACGGTAGAGATCGCTGCCGGCCGAGAGATTGTCATAGCCTGTGGCGTCGTTGGCAAAATTGCGGACGGTGGTGGCAAAACCGCTGCGGTCTGTGCGCTGAGTGGTATAGCCTGCCAGCAGATTGAGGTGGTGCAGACGGCTGAAGGTGTTGTCATAACTGGCAGTAAACTCAGCCTGCCATACGTTGGTGCGGTTTTCGCCCACGGAGGCTACACCGCTATGCTCTAGTCCTGTGGTGGTGTACGATGGCGAATAGTTGTTCTGCTTCGTATTCGACAGGTCTGCACCGATGTTGGCTTTCAATTTCAATGACTTGATGACTTCCCACTCAGCAAAGGCATTGGCTATCAGTCGTGTGTTGCTGGTAGAGGTCTTGATGTTGTAAAGGTCTGATATGGGGTTACCCACCACGGTTTCTCCATTGCGGACGAACAGATCTTGACTGACGGGAGTCTGTGAGTAGTTAAACGAACCATCTGCCAGATAAATGGGCTGTGTCTGTGGAGTGATCAAGGCCGACATCCAACTGTTGGCTGCCCACTTGGCTGTTTGTCCCGAGTTGCCGTGATCGACATTGCGCAGTCCTTCCAGATTGCTGTAGGCTCCAGTGGCATTGACACCCACCAGCAGGTTCTTCAGCACATTGCGCTCATAGTTGATGCGACCGGTGTAGCGCTTCAGGTCCGTTCCGACGATGATGCCCTGCTGGTTCTTGTATCCCCCACTGATGGTATATCGCGAAATCTCGTCACCACCGGTGAAACTGATCTGGTGCTCCTGCGAGAATGCTGTCTTCAGGGCTGCATCCTGCCAGTCGTAGGAAGCTGTAGGGGCAGGAAGTGGGGCATTGGGATTCAGCTCATTGTACAGGTCGGTAAACTGTTGGGCATTGAGGAAGTCGAGTGTCTTGGCTGCATGACTCCAACCGAATGTTCCCGTGTAGCTGATGTTGTTCCGTCCGTGCGATCCTTTCTTGGTGGTGATGATAATGACACCATTGGCGCCGCGTGTGCCATAAATGGCTGTGGCTGATACGTCTTTCAGCACTTCAACGCTCTCAATGTCATTAGGATTCAGAAATGCCAAGGGGTCAAGGGCGGCGTCACTGCCGGAAGCACCAGTCGAAGTGGAGGCTACGTCGTTGTAGACGATGAGTCCGTCGATGACGTACAGGGGCTCATTGCCTCCGGTGATACTGTTGCCGCCCCTGATGCGGATGTTGCTGGTGGCACCAGGCTGACCGGAGCTGACTGAGATGTTGAGACCTGCCACGGCTCCTTGCAGGGCACTCTCGACAGAACCCAGTGACTGGCTCAGCAAGTCCTTGCTGACACTCGAGATGCTGCTGGTCAGTTCCAGGCGCTTCTGTGTACCATAGCCTACCACCACCACTTCATCCAGTCTGCTGGAGTTGTCTATAAGGGTAATCTCTACTGGCTCCTCGAAGTCATAGACATCGACGTCCAGCGGACGATAGCCTACATATTCTACTCTCAAGGTCAGCGGAGCCTCTTTCTGGGTTTGCAGCGAGAAGTTTCCGTCTATATCCGTCACGACACCCTTGCCGTTTTCGCTCTTCACAATGACCGATGCGCCAATGAGCGCCTCACCGCTACGAGCATCCTTGATATGTCCCGTGATCAGCCCTTGTGCCAAGGCATAGAGGGGGCTGACTGCAACAAGTGTTGCAATAAATAATCTCTTTACCATAAGTCTGTGTCCTTTCTTACTTTTGAGCGGTAAGGGTAGTCTTGACCTTACTGATCTGTTCTTGTGTCAGTTTATTGTCCAGATTCAACAATCCATACTCGTGATTGTACTTCGTGCCGTTCTCAAGCACCCACTGCAGGAAATGGTTGATGGCATCGTCATTCTGATTATAGCTTATGCCGATTTTCTCGACGGCTACCTCTGATATCTTACCATTCTCCAAGATGAAGATCAAATCGTCGAGGGTAGCCTTGTCTGAGAAGTTCTCTTCGATGTTCTTCTTGACATCAAGTCCAATCACGGTCAGGCCGCTCTTGATATGACGACTCTGCAGGTCGAAGATGTTAGGCAGTGCATTGAACGATACACCCAACGGATCTTTCACCAGAGCTGTATTCAGGAACAGATCGTCGCCAGAGATGCGCTTACCACGGAAGTTACTGCTCTCCTCACCAAAGTTATGGGCAAAGGATGAGGCAACCGATGTGGCATTGCTGCCGCTATAGATCACGAGTTTTTCGAACTGCTTGTTTTTCTTTACTTCATCATCGAATTCATCACCGAGGAAATAAAGCTGCTTCAGCTTCTTCGAGTTCAGGTGCTTGCCTTCCAGCACTTTGGCGGCTTCGCTGCCACTGGCTGTGATAGGCAGCACGGCGAACTCTCCGAAATAAACAATGGTATGGCTAAAGTCTACGGTCTTTGTATCTTGATGGTCGAAAACGACATTCAGATCTATGTTACCCTGATTCTGATTACCCTTGGCAATCTGGAACTCCACGCCAGGCTGTGTTTTTGCATATTCGGTTATCCACTTCTCTACCAGCGGACGGGCGAAACGCGGTGCTTTCACGTAGCGCACACTGCTCGCTGTGGTAGCATTCTGCTCAGCCCAAATGTTGCTGATGTTGATACTCAGTAATACTGCTATTGTCAATGCAAGTTTTTTCATATTGTTTCCTTTTTACTTTGTTGATACCTACTATTATATACAATCCTCCCTTCATCGTCATTGCCATCATGTCACAGCAACAACAGTCGTTTGACATCTGTCTACACATTCGCTCTTTCATAACTTCAATCCGTTTAAATTAATATGTTATTTTTGTCTTAAATTTGTTATTTTGTTACTATGTCTTTAATTTGCTACTATGTCTTATCGACGGTGCAAAGGTACGGCGATTCCCCCACTCCCACAATCCCATGTGTACGGCATTCGCATACCACATCTGCGGTATTTGCTTGTTTTATTTGGCTTTTTATTCACTAATTCGTATCTTTGCAGCCAAAAAAAATACAGAACGATGGCAGCAGACAGTGCAATATTTCGTAGGAATGAGTTGTTGTTGGGCGACAAGACCATGGAGCATATCGCCCAACAGCGGGTAATCATATTTGGCGTAGGCGGTGTCGGGTCGTGGTGTGCCGAGAGCCTGGTGCGCAGCGGCATCCGCCTGTTGACCATCGTAGACAGCGACCGGGTGTGTGTCACCAACATCAATCGCCAGCTGATGGCGACGACGAAGACCGTCGGTCAGGTAAAGGTCGATGCCCTGAAGGAGCGTCTGCTCACCATCAATCCCAAGGCTGAGATTACCGCTCTGCAGCAGGTCTTCTCCGAAGAGACTGCCGACAGCTTCCAGCTCGACAGCTACGATTACATCATCGATGCCATCGACTCGCTGAAAGACAAGGCAACGCTCATACTCCTGGCTTGCAAGACGAAAGCCAGGCTGTTCTCGTCCATGGGTGCAGCACTCAAGCTGGACCCCACACGCATCAAGGTGACGGAGTTCTGGAAGGTCGAGGGCGACCCGCTGGCTCGTGCGCTGAGAAACAGGTTCAAGAAAGACAAGGTGTTCCCCAAGCACAAGTTCCTCTGCATCTATAGCGACGAACTGCTGGTCAACAAAGGCTGTCCCCCAGCAGACGATGAGGTGCCGTCGCCCTTCAACAAACCACAAACCAATGGGTCGCTGGCTCACATCACTGCCATCTTCGGTTTCATGCTGGCAGGTCTTGTCATCCAAGATGCGAGCAACCACCCAACGACTGCATAACAGCTAAACGGACTCCCGTCACAGATGCACTTCCTTGTCTGCCACCTCGCCATTCAGTATTTTGAAGGAGTTCAGGTGGATGCCTTCGTGCAGCGACAGGATGGCATAGCGGATGGTAGGATCGTTAGCCAGCCGGAGGTCTTCTTGCGAGGGGCGCGAGGGCGAGGCTGGATGGCTATGCCAGTTGGCAAGGATTTTCAGCCCCTTACTGCGGGCATACCGCAATGCCGCAAACTGGTCCTTTGGTGCAAACGAGAAATGCTCTGGCGAGTGATCGATGTTCTCCATCCAGTAGTGCTCTGTCACCACATCGCCCTCAGGGCTGGTGGTGCCCAGCAGGTAGCCGCACGTCTCGTTGGGTGCGTCCTGCCGGGCCTGGCTGATTAATTCATTGATGATCTCTTGTGGTATCTTCATCGGTCAGAGTTTAAAAATTTAATGCTTCAAGTCGCAAGCGGCCTGCTCGTAATCTATCAGACGGTCGATGGTGGGATTGGTCCCGCAGATGGCGCACGAGTCACGATGACGGACTGGCACCGTGCGGAACTGCATGGTCTTGGCATCAAACGTCAGCAGACGGTTCGTCAGCAGTTCACCAATGCCGGTGAAGTACTTCAGCGTCTCTGCTGCCTGAATGGTGCCCAGCATGCCGGCAATGGCACCCAGCACGCCTGCCTGTGAACAGGTAGGGACGGCACCCACGGGAGGCGGTTCCTTAAACATACAGCGGTAGCAGGCCGTACCGGGCAGATGGGTAAATGTCTGACCGTTGAAGCGCAGGATGCCACCATGCGAGAAGGGCTTCCCTGCCATCACACATGCATCGTTGATGAGGAACTTCACGGGGAAGTTGTCCGTACCATCGACGATGAAGTCGTACTCCTTGATGATGTCGAGCGCGTTCGACGAGTCGAGAAACGTATAGTAGGTTTCTACTTTCACATCGGGGTTGATGGCTTTGATTTTCTCCTCGGCACTCTTCACCTTCGGCACACCCACATCCTTGGTGAAGTGGATGACCTGGCGCTGCAGATTGGAGAGATCCACCACGTCGGCATCCACGATGCCGATAGTTCCGATGCCTGCTGCGGCGAGGTAGAGCGACACGGGAGCCCCCAGTCCGCCGGCACCCACCACCAGCACACGCGCATTCATGATTTTTTCTTGTCCTTCCACACCCACATCCTTAAGCAGAATATGACGAGAATATCGTTGTATCTGTTCTTCCGTAAAATCTATCATAACTATAAACCTTGTCATCGACCCTTAGGTCGCTCTGCACCTTTAGGTCAGAGAACCTTGTCATCGACCCTTGGGTCGCTCTGACCTTCAGGTCAGAGAACTTTGAACTTTGAACCTTGAACCTTGAACTTTTATAGCGCTCCTCCTCCCATGAAATACAGGAAATCGACCTTGTCGCCTTCCTTCAGCTGAATACGCTCCCAGTCCTCGCGCTCGGCAAACTCCTCGTTCACCTGCACACTGACCATTTCCGGGTTTTCTACCAGCAACTGCCTGATCAGTTCACTTACATTGAGCGGCAGGCTTACTTCCTGCGCGTCTCCATTTACATAAATCTTTGCCATAATCGTTTGAGTTTGAATCACGGTGCAAAGGTACGCTGATTTCCTGACTGCGGCAATCCCACAGAGAGGGTAAATCGCATACCATATCAAGGGTATGCAGAATGCCACGATTAGGCGATTGTGGGAGTGCCCAAACTGCCGTACCTTTGCACCGTGATTAGATCACACTGCGAAATCGAACTCAAACATATTTTTTTATGGCAGAACAAAAGAAACTAAGCATCATCGCCTTCAGTGGCGATTTCGACAAGCTGACGGCCGTGTTTACATTAGGTACGGGCGCGGCGGCTGTAGGGTACGAGGTGAACATCTTCTTCACCTTCTGGGGTCTCGATGCCATCAAGCGCAAGCAGGGACGCTCGCTGACGGGTGGCAACTGGCTGACCAGGATTTTCGGCTTTATGATGGGTGGACTTCGTGTGGCGCCCACCAGCCGCTTCAATTTCCTCGGTGCTGGTCCCAAGATCTTCCGCTACCTGATGCGCAAGAACAATGTGGCAACGCTCGAAGAACTTGTCGAGGCCGCCAAGCTCTTGGGCATTAACCTCTATGCCTGCGAGATGGCTATGCATGTGCTCGGACTGACGAAGGAGGACTTCATTCCCGAGGTGAAGGACGTGCTCGGCGTGGCTTCGTTCCTGAAGCTGAGCGAGGGTGGACAGACATTATTCATATAAATAAAAATAGGTAAGGATATGGCAACAAAAGTATTAGACATCACGAAGGAGCACTGCCCGATGACCTTCGTCAAGACCAAGATTGAGCTGTCCAGGCTGCAGCCGGGCGACATCCTCGAAGTACTCCTGACTGAGGGCGAACCGCTGGACAACGTGCCGCGCAATGCCCGCGAGCAGGGTTACGACGTGCTCGCCATGGAGCATGTGGAGGGCTCGACACATCGAGTAACGATTAAAAAGTAAAAAATAAGTATCACATTAAAAACTCAAACGATTATGGCAGATTCTAATTTACAGCGCAGTGTGACCACTGCTACCGCCAGAAAACTGGCAACCACCACCAAGACCGCCCCTCAGATGGGCTCCATCACCCCGAGACTACTGCTGAAACTCCTGCCCTGGGTGCAGGTCAGCGGCGGCACGTTCCGCGTAAACCGCACGAAGGTCGAACTCCGCAAGAACGACCGACTGCCCATCCAGTATGTCAACGGCGTACCCTCGTTCACGGCAAAGAACCTGAAAGCCATCCCCCTGTTCTCTGAGTTCGACGACGAGATACTGCACCGACTGGTCAGCTCGTTCGAGGCGAAAGAGGTGGATGTCGACCAGCTCTTCGTCGAGGAGGGCAAGGACAAGCAGCGTTTCTTCATTGTGGCAAGCGGACAGGCTGAGGTCATCAGCAAGGGACCTCACGGCGAGAACCTGCGGATAGCCCTGCTGGGCGACGGCGAATATTTCGGCGAGGCCGACCTGCTGGACGAGCAGGAGTCCACCGTCTCCGTACGTGCCATCACGCCTACGGTATTCCTCGGTCTGAATCTGAAGGAATTGATCAAGTTCATCAAGGAGGTTCCCGACTTCCGTGAGACCTTCAACAAGGCCGTCGACAAGCAATTGCGCCTGAAGGCATCAGTCAACGACAACGGCGAGAAGCACATCGACCTGGTGAGCGGGCATGAGGAGGACAACATCATCCCCGAGACCTATATCGACTACGAGGAGAATCCTACGGAGTACTCACTGAACACGCTGCAGACCGTAGTCCGTGTGCATACCCGTGTCAGCGACCTTTACAACAATCCCTACAACCAGCTCGAGGAACAGCTGCGACTCTCCATCGAGAGCATCAAGGAGCGCCAGGAGTGGGAACTCATCAACAACAAGCAGTTCGGACTGCTGGCAGCAGCCAACCCTGCCTACCGCATCACCACACGCTATGGGGCACCCACCCCCGACGACCTCGACGAGCTGCTGTCGCTGGTATGGAAGGAACCGGCTTTCTTCATCGCCCATCCTCGTGCCATCGCTGCCTTCGAGCGCGAATGCACCTGGCGCGGCGTGCCGCCTGTCACCACCGACCTCTTCGGCACGAAGGTCGTTCTCTGGCGCGGCGTACCCCTGATTCCGTCTGACAAGGTGGAGGTGGAGGGTCAGTATCTGACTGGTCGCGGTGTTGGTACCACGAAGATCATCCTCGTACGTACGGGTGAGCAGAACCAAGGTGTTATCGGCTTGCATCAGAGTGGTATCCCCGGTGAGATTGCACCTTCGCTCTCAGCCCGGCTGATGGGACTCGACAAGTTTGGCGTGGCGTCCTATCTGCTCACGAAATACTTCTCACTGGCAGCCCTCACCGACGATGCCATCGCCGTGCTCGAAAACGTAGAAGTGGGTTATTATCATGACTATCAGCACAGAAATAAAGTTGAGAAATAAATGATCAATATATCAGAACTAAATAGTTTTCCTGCACAGGACGGCGGATCGCTGGCTATGCTGAAGGAAATCGCACAAAGATACTGCCCTGAGGGATTGCAGGCTGAACGGAAGGCGATACTGCCTGACGAACAGCTGAACCTCTCGGAGCTGGAAGCTGGCTTCAGACAGCTTCTGGCTGGAGGCAGCGGCTATGGCGAACTTCCTTACCTCGGAGATATAGATGCACAGACGAAGTCTATTCCTCACGAGGATGGTTTCGGCATCGGCATCCCTGAGACGCAGAAACTGCGCGACCTCCACTATGAGGAGGCCGACACGCTGAACTCGGAGCAGATCAAGCGCGACTTCCCCGTGCTCTCCCAGCAGGTGAACGGTCACGACCTGGTCTGGCTGGACAATGGTGCCACCACGCAGAAACCTATCCAGGTCATCGACAAGATTTCGGACTATTACAAGCACTATAACTCGAATATCCATCGTGGTGCCCACACCCTCGCGGCTCGTGCCACCGATGCCTACGAGGAGGCACGCGAGAAGGTGCAGCGGTTCATCAATGCCGCTACGAGCGAGGAGATCATCTTCGTGCGAGGCACCACCGAGGGCATCAACCTCGTGGCACAGACCTACGGACGACAGTTCCTGACTCCCGGCGACGAGGTCATCGTCTCCGAACTCGACCATCATGCCAACATTGTGCCATGGCAGCGGGTTGCCCAGGAGCGGGGTGCCACCTTGCGCGCCATCCCTACCGACCGCAATGGCGACCTCATCCTCTCTGAACTGGAACGGCTCATCACGCCCCGCACCCGGTTTGTCAGTGTGGGACATGTCAACAACACCTTCGGCACCATCAACGACGTGCAGCGCATCATCGACATCGCCCACTCGCACCACATCCCGGTGCTCATCGACGGCGCTCAGTCCATAGCCCATACGCCTGTCGATGTGCAACAGCTGGGTGCCGACTTCTTCGTGTTCAGCGGTCATAAGATCTACGGGCCCAACGGCATCGGTGTGGTCTATGGACGCAAGGAACTGCTCGACAAGATGCAGCCCTGGCAGGGTGGCGGCAACATGATCAAGGATGTCACCATCGAGCGCACGGAGTACAATGTGCCGCCGGCACGCTTCGAGGCTGGCACTCCCAACGTTGCCGATGCCATCGGACTGGGTGCTGCCCTCGACTATGTGAGCCGGCTGGGCATCCGCAACATCGAAGCCCACGAACACCGGCTGACGGAGTATGCCCGCGAGCAGCTCGCCCGGATTCCCGGCCTGACGCTCATCGGCAATCCCAAAAACCGTGTGTCTGTCGTGTCGTTCGTGCTCGACGGCATCCCGGTGCCCGAAGTCGGTACACTGCTCGACAAGGAGGGCATTGCCGTGCGTGCCGGTCACCACTGTGCCCAGCCAGCCTTGCGCGCCCTGGGCTATGAGATGAGCGTCCGGCCGACCTTTGCACTCTACAATACCCGCGAGGATGTAGACAAACTGGTCGTTGCCGTCCGCAAAATCGTCGGACAACGGTAAAATTCTCAATTCTCAATTCTCAATTTAAAAAGTGCAATACGAAACGAAAATACTGACAACGAAGTATCAGAAACCTGATGCTTACGGGGCACTATCCATGCCCGTCTACTATACGGCGGCGTTTGAGTTCGAGTCTGCCAAAGCCATGGGCGACGCATTTTGCGGTCGTTCCATGGCGCCGTCGTATGCCCGCATTGCCAATCCAACGACATCCTTTCTGGAGGAACGGGTGCGGCAGTGGACGGGTGCGACGAGTGTGACGGCGCTCAACACGGGCATGACGGCTATCCACTACGCACTGACGGCCGTCAGCGCTGCAGGACTCAACATCGTAGCGTCAAAGCATCTGTTTGGCAACAGTGTCTCGCTCATCCGCGACACCTTAGGCACGTTTGGCGTGGAGCCTCGCTTCGTCGATTTCACGAAACCGGAAGAGGTGGAGGCACACATCGACGACAAGACCTGCGCCTTGTTCTTCGAGATCATCACCAATCCGCAGCTCTTCGTAGCTGATATCCGCCAGCTGGCGGACATCGCCCACCGGGCTGGCGTACCCTTGATTGCCGACACAACCATCGTGCCCTTCTCCGCCTTCCGGGCTGCTGACTTCGGCGTGGACGTCGAGGTGGTGTCCAGCACGAAGTACATCTCTGGCGGCGGTACGGGACTCGGCGGACTGCTCATCGACTACGGACGGTTCGACTGGAGTCAGTCGCCCTCCCCTGCCCTGCAGGCACGAGTCCAACGAGTGGGCAGACGGCTGGCTTTCACGGCTCGTGTCAAGACCGAACTGGTGACAAACCTCGGCGGACTGATGACACCCCAGGCGGCCTACATGGAGACACTCGGGCTCGACACCCTCGACATCCGGTTCCGCCGGCAGGCTGAGACCGCCCTGTGGCTCGCCCGGCAATGCCGGCAGTTGCCGGAAATCAGGCGTGTGAACTATACTGGCTTGGACGACAATCCCTTCCACGAACTCTCTCATCAGCAGTTCGGTCCCCTGCCTGGTGCTGTCTTCACCATCGACCTCGCATCCAAGGAGGCTGCATGGGCGTTCATCGACAAGCTGCAGACCATCCGGCGCGCCACAAACCTCTTCGACCGCAAGTCGCTGGCTATCCACCCTGCCTCCACCATCTTTGGGCTCTTCACAGCCGAACAGTGTGCAGAGATGTCTGTCCTCGACACGACAGTACGCCTCAGCATAGGTCTTGAAGCCGGCGAAGACCTGCTGGAGGATATCCGGCAGGCCTTGAAATGAAAAAAGTGAAGAGTCTCCTCTTCACTTTTTTTGATGTCAGATGTAGAATTCTGACGAGTCCACTAGACCTGCCCGTAAGGCGTATTTGATCACTTCGTGGGCGGTGTTCACACCCAGTTTGCGGAAGATGTTCTTGCGATGAGTGGTGATAGTATGGACACTTGAAAACCGCTCGTTGGCAATCTCCTTGGTGGTCTTGCCCTGGGCAATGGCTTTCACTATCTCTGTCTCGGTCTCGGTCAGGATGCTGGGCTGGCTCTCGTCTTCCTGCTGCTGGTTGATGATTGCCTCCAGTGCTCGCTGACTGATAAAGCGCGTATAACGGCTTACCGCATCTAGTGCATCGCGCAAATCCTTCAAAGGACCATCCTTGAAGACGATGCTGAACTGGTGCGAGGCATACACCACCCGACGCAGAAACTGAGGAGTCAGCTCGTCGCTGACGAGTATCCACTGCGACAGCGCGAAACGTTCAGCGACAATCAGGAGCTGATCCTCATCGGCAAAGTCGAACAGCGTGTAGTCGAGCAGCACGACGGCATTCTCGTGCGCCTTCAGCTTCTCCACCAGTCCTGCCCTGTCGCTGACCTTGTAGATGTCATGGTCACCTTTCGACAGGATGAGACTCTCCAGTGCGTAGCGGGTCAGTTCCTGATTGTCTGCTAAGATAAATTTTCCCATCGTCGATATCTTATTTTGTCGGCAAAGGTACGAACTAAATTTTAGATTTTGTCGAAAGCCTGCGACAGATCGTCTATGATGTCGTCAATATGCTCTGTGCCTATGCTCAGACGGATGGTCGACGGCGTGATGTGCTGCTCGGCAAGTTCCTCGGGCGAGAGCTGTGAGTGAGTGGTGGTATAGGGGTGTATCACCAGGCTCTTCACGTCTGCCACGTTTGCCAGCAGCGAGAATATCTGCAGGGCATCTATAAACTTCCATGCCTCTTCCTGTCCGCCCTTGATCTCGAAGGTGAAGATGGAGCCGCCACCGTTGGGGAAGTACTTCTTGTAGAGCGCATGGTCGGGATGGCTCTCGATAGCCGGATGATGGACAGCAGCCACCTTCGGATGGTTCTTCAGGAAGTCTACCACCTTCAGCGCGTTCTCCACATGGCGCTCCACGCGCAGGCTCAGCGTCTCGACACCCTGCAGCAGGATGAAGGCATTGAAGGGAGAGATGGTGGCACCGGTATCACGCAGGATGACGGCACGGATACGGGTGACATAGGCGGCAGCACCTACGGCGTCGGCAAAGACGATGCCATGATAGGAGGGGTCGGGCTGGGAGAGCGTGGGGAACTTGTCGTTCTGTTTCCAGTCGAACTTGCCGCCATCCACGATGACACCACCCAGCGAACTGCCGTGACCGCCCAGGAACTTCGTAGCCGAGTGCACCACGATGTCTGCGCCATGCTCCAGCGGACGGATCAGGTAAGGTGTGCCGAACGTATTGTCCACAATGAAGGGGATGCCGTGCTTGTGGGCTACAGCAGCCACACCCTCCAGGTCGAGCACGTCACTGTTAGGGTTGCCGAAGGTCTCGGCATATATTACTTTTGTGTTGGGTCTGATGGCAGCCTCCAGAGCTTCGAGGTCATTCACATTGACTATCGTGTTGCTGATGCCTTGCGTAGCCAGGGTGTGAGTGATGAGGTTATACGAACCGCCATAGAGGTTGTCAGCAGCTACAATATGATCGCCTGCCTGCACGATGTTCTGCAGTGCATAGGTGATGGCGGCGGCACCAGAGGCGACAGCCAGTCCTGCCACACCGCCCTCCAGGGCAGCCACACGGTCTTCAAACACACCCTGCGTCGAGTTGGTCAGACGACCATATATATTACCCGCATCACGGAGACCGAAACGGTCGGCGGCATGCTGTGAGTTGTGGAACACATACGATGTAGTCTGATAGATGGGCACGGCACGTGCGTCAGTGGCGGGGTCAGCCTGTTCCTGGCCTACATGCAGTTGCAAAGTCTCAAAACGATAATTCTTCTTACTCATAATCTTATCCTTTCTTTTTTATTTGTTAATAATGTAATCTTTCCCAGATAGTCCCTGTTTGGAACTTGTTTCCGGGTGCAAAGGTACGAAGATTAGATATATCCACCAAATTTTACTCAAAATACAGAAGATATATCCATCTTTACGATTTATATGTAATATTTGTTCTATAACCACACATCGTATGGCCTGCTGACAGAATATTATTC
>Ga0310695_10004684_pt1 | contig 24835 bp, 16 predicted proteins | sample RumenRJG_04DNA_FD_203882 | JGI IMG/M metagenome (GOLD analysis project Ga0310695, IMG submission 203882) | Bovine rumen microbial communities from Lethbridge, Alberta, Canada - RJG_04 (v2) (version 2) | ecosystem: Host-associated > Mammals > Digestive system > Stomach > Rumen | place: Canada...
CAGGAGGACAAAGAGCCCGTTTTCGACGCGTTCGACACGGTCTCCGTCTGCCTTGCGCTCGCCGCGCCGATCGTCGCAGGGACGACGCTCAAGCGCGAATCGATCGCCGCGCGGCTCGACAAGGGCTATCTCGACGCGACGAGCTTCATGGAATACCTCATTCGCCAAGGGGTTCCGCAGCGTTCGGCGCATGGGATCGTCGGGCGCCTCGTCCGCAAAGGAATCGACTCCGGGCGCGCGCTCGCCGAGTTTTCGCTCGACGAATTCAAAGAGGAATGTCCGCTCGTCGACGAGAACGTTTACAAGTTCCTCGGCGCGGTCAACGCGGTCAACGCGATGAAATCCTACGGTTCGACCGCGCCCGACCAAGTGCGTTTTCAGATCGATTCGTGGAAGAATAAACTAGGGCTTTGACCGTCCGCGACTTACGCGAGAAGCGCGAACGAGGAGACGATATGACGCCGAAATTTTCCGACGACGAACACGACTTTGACGACGTCGAATCGCTCGACGAGCTTGAGCCCGTTGATAACGGCGCCGCGTGGCTCCCGCCCGAGGAGAAGGTCGGCGAGGTCGCCAAACGCGTCGTGACCGACGCGGAGTCCGGATGGCGTCTCGACCAGTTTCTCGCCGCGAAGTTTCCGCAGTATAGCCGCGTGCTGCTCCGCAAGGCGATTCAGGCGCCCGAGGGCGTCGACGTCGACGGGCGGCACGGCAAGCCGTCTTTTCGGCTCCGACCCGGCGACGTCGTCTCGTTCCGCATGATCGAGCCGCCGCGAGAAAGCCCGATTCCCGAGGACATTCCGCTCGACGTCCTCTATGAAGACGACGACCTCGCCGTCGTCAACAAGCCGGCGGACATGGTCGTGCATCCCGCTCGCGGGCATTGGTCGGGGACGCTCGTCGGGGCGCTCGCGCATCGGTTTGCGGGCCAGCTCAGTCAGAATCGCGGGCCGGCGCGACCGGGAATCGTCCACCGTCTCGACCGCGACACGAGCGGCGCGATCATCGTCGCGAAAAACGACCAGGCGCACGCGTTTCTCGCAGCCCAGTTCGAACAGAAACGGATCGAAAAGGAATATTTCGCGATAACGCTCGGCGGGATTCGTTCCGATCGCGAAGTCGTCGATTTACCGATCGGGCGTCATCCGAAATATCGCGTGAAGATGGCGATCGCGCCCGACGACCCCGAGGCGAAGTCCGCGCTCACCTATTTCGAGGTCCTCGAAAGATTTCGCGGGTTCTCGACCGTCCGCTGTCTCCCGAAGACGGGGCGAACGCATCAGATACGCCTCCACCTCGCGAGCCTCGGATGCCCGATTCTGTGCGACAAACTCTACGGCGGTCGTTCGACGATCACGCGCGAAGAGATCGCCGGAATCGTCGATCGTTCCCCGCGCGGCAAACGCGACGACGCGCCTCAGCCGGTTCCGATCCTCGCAAGACAGGCGCTCCACGCGAGGCGCGCGACCTTTGATCTCCCGTCGACGGGCGAGAGAATCACGGTCGAAGCGCCTCTGCCAAAAGACCTCGAAGAGACGCTCGCCGCGCTCCGAGAATTTCGAGCCTTGTCGTAACGCGTCCTGAACTGCCCGTCAGATTCCGACTCCGCCTGCGAAAAGAAGAAGAATGACAGAAGAAAAAAAGCCTATAGACTCCCTGAAGAACGTTGAAGCATGGCGCGACCTCTATCCGTATCGTTCCCATTTCGAGACGATCGGAGGTTTTCGGTATCATTATCTCGACGAAGGGCCGGCGAATCCCGCCGATTTGCGTCCGACGCTTCTCTGCTCGCACGGCAACCCGACGTGGTCCTTCTTCTTCCGCTCCGTGATCGACGAATTTCGGGATCAATATCGCGTGGTCGTCGTCGACCATATCGGGTGCGGGCTCTCCGAGAAGCCGCCCGTGAGCAAATATCCGTATTCGCTCGGGCGGCGCGGTCAGGATTTAATCGACCTGATCGAAAAGCTCGGGCTGACGAATATCGCGCTGATCGCGCACGACTGGGGCGGCGCGGTCGCGATGAACGCGGCGACGCGGATTCCCGAGCGGTTCTCGAAGATTATTCTCATGAACACGGCGGCGTACCTGAGCGACCGCGTTCCGAAGCGCATCGCCCTATGCCGGATCCCGTATCTGCGCAGAATCATGATGCAGGGCTTGAACGTCTTTCCGCGCGCGGCGACGAAGATGGCGACCGCGAAGGGGCTCGCGCCCGAGGTCAAAGCCGGACTCCTCGCGCCCTACGACTCGTGGCGCAATCGCGTCGCGGTCTGCGAGTTCGTGCAGGACATTCCGCTGTCGACGAGCCATCGGTCTTACGAGGCGCTCAAGACCACGGGCGAGCGTCTGAACGTCTTTAAAGACGAGCAGGTCGCGTTGATTTGGGGCGTCAAAGACTGGTGCTTCCCGCCGGAAGTCTTTATGGCGGAGTTCTTGAAATATTATCCGAACGCGTTTACGCGCCGAATCGAGGACGCCGGACATTATCTCCTGGAAGACAGTCCTCGAGAGACGCTCGCCGCGATTCGCGAATTTTTAGAAAAATGACGACGCGCAGCCCGCGTCTTTAGCCCTCAAGAGGAGCGCATGTCATGACGACGGAACGTTTTGAAGAATCCCGACCGCAGCCTCAGAGTTCGCAGCCGTCTCAGCCGACGCAAAAATTGCAGACGCAGGGGGGCGCGCGCAATCTCGGCGCGCTCCTTCAGGAGTTCGGACAGACTCGAATCGCGATCGAGAACGAGCTGGCGAAGGTCGTCGTCGGGCAGAAGGACGTGATTCGTCAGATTCTCGCCGCCGTCTTTACGCGCGGGCACTGTCTTTTGGAGGGGGTTCCCGGGCTCGCGAAGACGCTGACCGTCTCGACGCTCGCGAAGATTCTCGACGTGAAGTTCCAGCGCGTCCAGTTTACGCCCGACCTGACGCCGTCGGACATCACGGGCGCGACGGTGCTCGAGGAAGACGGGCAGGGTCGGCGTTCGTTCCGATTCGTGGAGGGTCCGGTCTTTACGAACATTCTGCTCGCGGACGAAATCAACCGCACGCCGCCGAAGACGCAGTCGGCGCTCCTTCAGGCGATGCAGGAGCGCGAGGTCACGGTCGGAAACGAGACGCGGCCGCTTCCGGAGCCGTTCCTCGTCATCGCGACGCAGAACCCGATCGACCAGGAGGGAACGTATCCGCTCCCGGAAGCGCAGCTCGACCGCTTCATGTTCAACGTCAAGATCGACTATCCGACGCTTGAGGAAGAGGAGCGCATCCTCGCCGCGACGACCCGAGGCGAGACCGCCGAGCCGCGCAAGCTCCTCAACGCGAAGATTCTCCTCAATATGCAGAAGCTCGTCGCGAGCGTCGCTGTGAGCCAGTACGTCGTGCAGTACGCGACGCGTCTCGTCCGCGCCACGCGGCCCGACGACAAGTCCGCGCCCGACTTCGTCCGCGACCTCGTCGACTGGGGCGCCGGCCCCCGCGCCGGACAGTATCTCATTAACGGCGGCAAAGCGTTCGCCGCGATGGACGGACGCTTCTCCGTCTCGATCGAAGACGTCAAAGCCGCCGCCGTCCCCGTTTTGCGAAAGCGCGTCGGAACGAACTTCCAAGCCCAAGCGGAAGGCATGACCCCCGACAGACTCGTCCAGAAACTTCTAGAAGTCGTTCCTACGCCCGAGATTGAGAAGTTCGCGAAAAAGTAAAGACGGCGAAACGTTCCGGGGCGCCGCGACGACGTCGGCGCCCTTTAACGCGTTTTATCGCGTTTGTGCGTTAGCGGCGAGGATTTCTAACGCATATATGCGTTAAAAATGCGTTAGACGCGTTAGATTATCTTTCCCCAACGTATTGATACTTGGCGTAACGACCTTTATTAACAGATTTTAAGACGCCTTGTTCGACCAGTTTTTTCAGTAAGCTATACGCTTTTTGAGGCGTTACGCGCAGTAGCTGAACGACGTCGGCGCGGGAGAGAAAGTCCGTACTCTTGGCTAAATTGACGATTAGTTCCGGATACCTCGCTTCGTCAATATCTGCCTGTCTCACATATCCAATTTTTTCCGTTTGGGTTTTGTATACTTTGGGCGACAAAATGTACGACCTGTTTCTAGCGACGCCAAACGCTTCGACTAAACCGGCGGCAATCGAGGCGTCGAGAACGCCTTTGACGGCGGTTTCCGAAATGTTGATTGTCTCCGCAAGTTGACCGACGGTTGATTTTGGCGAATCTTTCAGCGCGTTCAAAACCAGAAGACTGTTCAGCGAAAGAGGTCTTCTTAGTCGAGCTTGTTCGTTTGAAATCAATCGCGCAATCTGTCTGTCGGGCTTGCTGCGTTGAATGAACAAAGATACCGTTACGGAAGTACTCGCGGCGTAGTCCGGAAGAGGTCGTCCGAAAAGCGCCGAACCCTCGTATATTCTATCGACGCCTCTTCCCGTTCGTTCTGCGAGCCCGATTCGTTTTAACGCGTCCGCCAATAGCGGATTTCTTCCGTGCGGTTCCGCGGTAATCAAATTCTTAATGGAAATCCCTTCAACGAAACCTCCGGGATTGGCAATCGTTAGGCCGTCGTCGTTAAGCGCGACTCTGACTCTTCCCATTTTCGTATAATCTCGATGGCTGAAGGCGTTGACAAGAGCCTCTCTGACGGCTCTTCTGTCAAATTCAGGAACGGACAGTCTGAACAGTCCCATTTCGATCTCTTCTTCCGAATTTCTGACTTCAAGGCTGTCATACAGGCGTTCAATTGTTTGAAGAATCGGCAGAACAAAATCGTCGTTGTTTTTAACCTCGGTTCCCTCTAGAACTTGAAAAACGGCCGCATGCGTCGGCGCGTATCGTTTAATCGCGTCGACTTTGCCAACCAAAAGGACGCCGGCTATCGTCGGGTAGAGAGAGGCGTTCTGTTCTCGCACGAACCCCAGCGCTTTGTACAAGTCTTCGTCCGTAAGATCAAGCAGCGTCTTTTCGCCGTTGTATCTTGAAATCATCTGTTTGAGACGTTCGACCTCAATCGGGTTGAAGTCGTCGACGCTACTGTCAAACAACGGCGTCGCGGAGTAATCCAGCAGTCGGAGGTCGGACAGCCTTGTCGCAAACATGGCGGGATACATCGGAACGTTTTCCGGTTCCCCGTTTGCCTTTAACTGTCGGCGGAGCGTTTTTCCGGAAATTGTCGCCGCTATTCCGCCGCATGACTTCGGAACAGAGATTTTCAAAACGGGATAGACGTCGTCGATCATTTCCGTTCTCACCGGAATCGGAGGGATGGTTTTATTGGCGACAAGAGCGGCGACGGACGTTATATTTTCGTGCGCCGGACACACTCCGGTAACTTCGCCGTCGTCTTCTATTCCAATGTATAAGTCGCCTCCTTCCGTGTTGGCAAACGCGACGACCGCTTCGATTAATTCTGAATCCGGGAATCTATTGCGGTCGCTCTTGAACTCTATCGTCAACGATTCTTTTTTGGGCAGCATGGTTTTACCTCCAACGACATTCTATCGCGTTTGTGCGTTAGAGTCAATTATTTCTAACGCATTTATGCGTTAGAAATGCGTTAGACGCGTTAGATTATCTTTCCTCAATGTATTGACTCATGACGTAACATCGTTTATTAACGTATGTTAAGACGTTCCTCCCGACAGGATTTATTTTAACGCGTTTATGCGTTAGAAACGCGTTAGAATTACGTTGACCCCGGAGATTAGCGCCTTGCCGCGGCGTTACGGCGAGGGATCGTTCGCCAATTCTAGCCAGTCCCGTCCGTTTTCTTGTTCGACGACTCGGCGCGACGCTACTTTTAACGCAAGCGAACAACGCGAGCGAAAATACAGACGTGAGCGGCGGCTCATAATAAAAGCGCCGTCGGCGCCTTCCGTTAGTCGCTTGCGAACACGCGCGCCCTCAGTTTTAAAGGGTTAGACGTCGCCGCCAACGAGCGGCGACCTTGAGTTTTCGCCAGTTCGCGCTCAAGCGTTATCACGCGCCATGAGGCGAATATTGCGGTCCAGCGCGCTTGCGCTGGGCGGTTCGGTCTCGGTCGATAACCTTGACGATGGTTGACGCGAACGGATTTACTCTGGCGGAGGCCGCCGAATTGAGACGCCGTATCGCCGACGTTGAAAAGGGAAAGATAACGGCGCGCGGTATTATTGAGGCCTGACGATGCGGAATCTTTTGTGGCAATCGGACGCGGGTTTTTAGTCATGCGCGGAAGCGCATAATCGTCAGCCTGGACGTCCCGGCGTCGGTTGGCAAATCTGGGATTTGACTTTGGATTTGGCGCCTTTTATATTGCGAGGAGGAGGTCTACCTTCTAAAATGTTGGCAAATTCAGGAACGAATCCCAGATTTGTCAACAAGAGAGACGTATGGAATACATTAAGAGGGCGCTGGAAGACGTTGTTTTGCAAGCGGATAAAACGTTTAAATGCGTTCTTATCGCGGGAGCGAGGCAGACGGGCAAAACCGAGATGATTAAGAAACTATTTCCAGAAAGGAAATACGTTCTTATCGACGATCCGTTTATCGAGGTTCAGGCGAACGACGATCCCAATATGTTTATGGCGCTAAATTCGCCTCCCGTCGTTTACGACGAAGTTCAACGAGCGCCGGGACTCTTTCGGCATATCAAGGTCGCCTGTGACGAGAGAGAGGATTGCGGATTATTTTGCCTCGCCGGCTCGCAACCGTCAGAGTTGATGGAAGAGGCGTCGGAGTCTCTTTCGGGCCGAGTCTGCGTCCTTGAGACGTCGCCTCTTTCGCAGCGCGAGATTGACGGAGATCCGTTTAACGCTCCTTTTCTTCCCACGGCGGAGTATATTCAAGCGCGCGCCAAGACCGCGAAAGCGCCGGAAAATCTTTGGGAACGAATCCATCGCGGCGGCTATCCTGAATTACAGAATCCCGAGACGGAATGGAACGTTTTCTTCGCCGGTTACGTGAGAACGTATCTTGATCGGGACGTCAGACGATTGTTAGCCGTTCGGAATCTGAACGATTTCGGACGCTTCATGGTCGCCGTCGCGGCTAGAACTGGACAGACGGTAAACTATAGCGCGATTGCCGAAGAAATCGGCAGGGATCAAACGACGATCAAGTCGTGGCTTTCCATTCTGGAAGTTTCCGGCGTCGTCTTTCTGCTTGAACCGTACGCGCCGAGCGCGTTGAACCGCGCGATTAAGACGCCGAAGGTCTACTTTCGGGACACGGGGCTCGCCGCCTATCTCACGCGCTGGCTTACTCCGGAGACTTTGGCGAACGGCGCGTCGAGCGGCGCGTTCTTTGAAACGTACGTCGTTTCCGAAATATTGAAATCATATTCGAATCGGGGGATTGACTACCGTTACGCCGTCTCCTACTATCGAGGTCGCGATAAGAAAAAAACGAAAGAGAACGGTCAGACGGTCGCCGTAGAAAGCGAGATCGACCTAATCATCGAAGAAAACGGCGTTCTCCATCCGATTGAGATCAAAAAGAACGCCTCCGTCGCGGCGAACGAGAAGTCCGCGTTTTTAGTCCTTGACAAGGTGAACGAAAAGAAGCGCGGGACGGGCGCGATTATCTGCGCCTGTCCTCAGCCGGGATTGCTAAGAGACAATATTTTGCAAATCCCGGCGTGGTACGTGTAGAAACCGCCCCTTGATCGACAACGCCGCCGTCCCCAGCGTTAGGGGCAGCGCGTCGATCGGGGCGGTTCGCGCTTTAGGGTCTAGCGTTTTTCGACGAGGGGATCCTGACCGTCGTCTTCTTCGAATTCGTCGGACGAGACGCGGACAAAGCTCGCGCCGACGGGGCCTCCGAGATAATTCATGACGACGGGGTCGAGTTCCACGACGGCGGCGACGGGGATCATTTCGACGTTATCGGGGTCGTCGGAGTAATCGTCGTCTTCGTCGCCGGCGAAGAACTGCCAGCCGCTGTCGTCGTCTTCTTCCGGATCGTCGCGGAACATATAGCCGACTTTCCAGCCCTCTTGCGTGATTTTCTTCGAGACGAACGCGAATTTCCCGAGGACTTCTTTTCGGACGGCGGTCGGATCGAGTTCCTGTCCGTCGCTGAGGAAATCGTCGACGGTTTGAGGGGAGACGTCGTCGTCGAGTTCGATCGCGTCGGACGACGCGTCCCATCGTCCCTCTTCGTCGGCGTTAAGGCGAAGATTCGCGGCGAGTTTTAAGAGGTCTTCTTCCGTAACGTCGAGGGACGCCGTCAATTCCTTGACCATTTTTTTACCGGAGTCGCCGTAGAAACAGAGCGTGATTTCGCCGTTTTTCGCCACGAGCGCTTTGACCGCGCCGAGGTTGTCTTTGTCGTCGTAAAAGACCATGAACGGGCACAGTCGGCCGTTGACGAACCAGTCGAATTCCGTCCCGTCTTTGCCGTTCATGTAGAAGATTTGGCCCCCGTCTTCGAGCGACTCCGGGGAGACGTCGGGCAGGTAGACGGCCATGTTCTTTTTGATAACGTTCTGGATTGCGCTGAGCGTCGGATTCATCGCCATTTGATCGGCTCCTTTTCAATTTCCGCGACGTCGAGGGCGCCGACCCCTGCACGCGCAGGAAAGAGCAAGCCGAAGCCCAGGGGTATTCTAACGTCGTGAATTGTTCGTTTCAACGCTTTGATCGTTTTTGGACGAATCTTTTGGACGGACGTGTCGATAAGTGTCGTGGGTATTCTCTTGTCCCAACTACGTTTGCGACGAAACGCAAAACCTTGAATTGTTCTTTCTTTACATTTTGAAACTGATGGATTTTTGTAGCAAAGAAGATAGTTTTACATGCGTCCATATCATCGTTATTGCTAATGATATGCTTCTTTATTATCATATCTTCCTAGTTATTAATAAGATAAGGAGGTCTTGGAAGAGCCGTACATTTACGAATCCCAATTATTATTTGTATTTTCATGACACCATGTTATAATCCACACGTTCGACCTTATTATTATTGAGTGCAGACAAGAGGAACTTGATGAACTATAGCAAGCTTTGGAAGTTTCTTATCGATAAGAAATTGATCAATAAAGTTTGAGCGAAATGCAGGGCTTTCAACGAACGTGATTGCAATAATGGGCAAAGGTGAAGACGTGTCGACGCAGGTGCTACGGGAAATTGGTGAGGTGTTGACTTGTAAAATCGAGGATTTCGTTGATTTTGACTAAGTTCAGTTTTTGGAACCGTCGGAATGGTATCATTCTCTGAGAGGAAGGAATACTGGCGATGTGGTGCAAGAACTGTAATCAAGAGACGAACGAGAGGATTTGCCCTATTTGTGGTTCGGAGACGGCAGAAGACATTCCCGTAGAGACCTACTGGTGTAGAAATTGCAATATTCCGATTATTCATGTATCTACGGAGGTGAGTAAGGGGAACTGCCCTGTTTGCCATGGAAAGACACGCTACCTGACCACCGACCTCAGACCTGTCTTCCCCGAGGAAAGGGTGTTGCTTGCGTTGCTTCTAGGTAGAGATCCCGAGACTTACATGCATAGTTCTGTCTGGGCTATTGGAAGTAGGTATTACATTGACGGTGAATCTCTATCAATTTCCACCAAGACTTTTGAGCTGGCCGATACCGATAGAATCTCAGCGATGCTCAAAGATTCTGCAGAAGGGGTGGATTATACTTTTTTTGACAAAAATATTAGCCTCTTTGTTCGAGCAAATCGGCACAGGCTTGCCTACATTAAGGACGAGGCTTTCTCTTTTGTAAGAAAGGCTGCAGAAAAATTTAGGGAAGAGAATATAGTTATATCATTTTCTGGTGGCAAAGATTCCAGTGTAACGGCAGATGTTGTAACTAAGGCCCTGAGTAATCCAAGCCTCGTCCATATTTTTGGAAACACAACGCTCGAATTTCCAACTACTGTTGAATATGCTTCTCGCTACAGAGATAATCATCCGCTAGCGATCTTTATGATTGCCCATAACGATGAGCAATCTTTCTACGATGTATGCGAGGATATCGGACCACCTGCGAGAATGATGCGATGGTGCTGTTCTATGTTTAAGACAGGACCAATCACTAGGGTTATTAATAGTCTGTACCGTAACCAACAGATTCTAACTTTCTATGGAATTCGGAAATCAGAATCGGTCAGTCGAAGCAAATATAATAGGATTGAAGACGATGCGGAATCAGTGAAAATCCAGCGGCAAACAGTTGCATCCCCGATCTTTTTCTGGAAAGACATTGATATCTGGCTTTACATATTTGCCGAAGATATTGATTTCAACGTAGCTTACCTTCTCGGCTATGATCGCGTGGGATGCTGGTGTTGCCCGAACAATAATCAACGTGCACAATTCCTCTCGCGTGTTTATATGCCGGAGGAATCGAAAAAATGGCGAGAGTTTTTAGTGAAATTTGCTAGGAAAATTGGTAAACCCGACCCGGAAGTCTACGTAGATAGTGGAAAATGGAAAGCGCGTCAAGGCGGCAATGGGCTTCCTTCGGCGGGAGATGTTAAGATCAAATTCACGAATTGTACGTCCGAAGAACATGCAAAGATTTATCGTTTACTTAGACCGTTTGACAATAAATTAGTTGGAATGTTCGTGCCGTTTGGAAAGATAGCGCCAGAACTCGGGAAAAAGTTGCTCCGGGAGACCGTCATTCTTGACGTGAAAACCAATGTCCCAATTTTATCAATCCAACCATTCAACCAGGATGGATACGACTATGCTGTAAAGGTCAGGACAATGAACGTTGCTGATCATGAAGAGTTGCAACGAATGGTAGGTTACCAAGTCAAAAAATTTAATGCTTGCAGAAAGTGCCTTAAATGCGAATCAATTTGTAGGCAAGGAGCGATTTCAATAATCGGAGATACTTATTTTGTTGATCCCATGAAATGTGTCCATTGTAAAATGTGTATGACCTCAAAATTCCTTGATGGCGGCTGCGCAATGGACAGATATCTTCGTACGAAATAATTGTTGGAGAATACGGAAATGCCGATGAAATTCAGGGCTCACGAAACATTTTTTATAAGAAAGGGGTGGCTCAGCAAGGGCTTGCGTTGTGTCGATTGTAAGCCGGACGTGTTTATTTCTCATGACGAGAATCCGATGGATGTACTTGGAATTGGTGCCAACATGGTCAAGTCACTTCGGTATTGGTTACAGGCCGTGGGGTTGACGACTGAGCCAAACAAAGGCAAAAGGACACAGTCTTTCACGGAACTTGGAAAACTTATAAAGGAGCATGATGCGTATATTGAAGAACTGGGTACACTTTTCCTTTTACAATATCGGTTAGCCTCGCAGAAGGAAGACGCAACTGCATGGTATTTCTTTTTCAATGAATTTTCTATGTCTGAATTCTCGAGAGAAGATTTTGTAGTTGCGTTACAGAAGTATATCAAGATGGAGGATGGAGAAAGCGATTTTGCCATTCGTTCCCTAAATGATGATTTCCAGTGCATTATCAGCACATATCTGCCAAGGTATAAATCGAATCCTGATAAGGTGTCGCCAGAAAACAACATCGACTGTCCGTTCGGGGAACTTGGGCTGATTGATATACTGAACAAGCGGAAGAGAACTTATAAGAAAAGTATCCCTGCCAGTGAAACCATTAATCCATATGTTGCTTTTGCTGTCATTATGGATAATGCGGAAGGGCGCAGAGAAATCAGTTTAAACGAGTTGCTGGTTGCTCCGTGTAATATTGGGCGTGTGTTCAATCTGGATTCAATAACCATGCTCGATGTATTGTATCGTATCGAAAGACTTGGTCTACTCAGAATTAATCGCACTTCTGGGCTGGATGTGGTAAACATCCAAGAAAATTTGAGTTTTTTAGACTGCGTTGAGCGGTTCTATGCTTCAATAAATGAGCAGAGTCAGGAGATTGCGAAATGAGGGATATGATTACCGTTGCTTCGGGATTCCAGTACTCTGTAAATATTAGTTACGATCTCGGAAACGACAATAAACTGAGAAACTTTATTCCTACTAAATCAGCTCTTAATCTGCTTGAAGAAATATTGCTTAGCGTTAATCCCTCCTCTACAGATCGAGCGAGGGTTCTTATCGGCGCATATGGTAAAGGAAAATCCCATATCGTTCTGATGATACTTTCTATTCTCATGAAGCGCGATATTGCGCTATTCGAGAAGTTAATGCCAAAGGTGCGAGAAGACCCTAAACTCTATCAGCTCGTCCAAAATTACTATGAAGGCGACAATAAGATTCTTCCAGTTGTCATTACTGGTAGTAATACCAACCTGACTCAGGCTTTTTTGCTCGCACTGCAAAGGACCCTTTCTGGATTTGATCTGGTCGATGTTATGCCAGAAACCAATTACCGGGCAGCAGTTAATGTAATCCGGCGTTGGCAAAAAGAATTTCCTGATACCTTCCGAGATTTCTGCAACGGCATCAATGAACCTATCGAGAAGTTTATTTATCGAATGGAAAATTTTGATGTTAATGCATATGAAATGTTTGAAAAAGCCTACCCATCCCTAACGGCAGGTAGTATTTTTAACCCCTTTCTTGGCTTTGATGTTGTTGAGCTTTATGAGAGCGTCGCTAATTCCCTGAAGCAAAAGGGTTTTTCAGGAGTTTATGTCGTTTATGATGAGTTTAGCAAATTCCTCGAAGCGAACATTGTAGACGCATCCGTTAGCGATACTAAGATGCTTCAGGATTTCGCGGAGAAGTGCTCTCGTAGCGGAGAGTTACAGATGCATCTCATGTTGATCTCACATAAGGAAATCTCGAATTATATCGATAAATTACCCAAAGAAAAAACGGACGGTTGGCGTGGTGTATCTGAGCGGTTTAAACATATCCATATGAACAATAATTTCTCCCAAACTTATGAAATTATTGCTTCTGTCATCATGCACCTTGAACCGCGTTGGGGTGCTTTCTGTAAACAGCATGAGCAAGATTTTGACTTGCTTTTTAGTCGTTACAGGAAACATCAGATGTTTGTAGATGCAATCGGAGAAATTGAGACAACGGTTAAAGGCTGTTTTCCGCTACACCCTGTCTCGACCTTTATTTTGCCGAAACTTTCGGAGCGCGTTGCGCAAAATGAACGCACTCTTTTTACTTTCCTTTCCTCTGAAGGCACCGCTACACTTCCTGCATTTCTGGACGAGTATACTGATGACTTTAAACTGGTAACACCGGATCTTATATATGATTATTTCGAGCCGCAACTGAAAAAAGAGGTTTATTCTGGTGATATTCATGATACTTTTGTACTCACTAGCATGATTCTGAACCAGATTGAAGAAGGGACTCTCGGCAGTAAGATTGTTAAAACTATTTCCCTAATTTATATGCTTGGGGTGTTTGAACGCCTCCGTCCGACAAAAGAGCAGATAATCTGTATTTTCTCTGGTTCATATAAAGTCGACGAGATAGAGCGTGCTATTGCAGACCTGATAGAGAAAGAATTCGTTATCTATATCAAACGGAGTAACGACTACCTCCGCTTGAAACAAACCTCCGGTGTTGACATCTGGCAGAAGATTTCTGATCAGATAGAGATACAGTCGGGACGTGTCACAATCAAAGATGTCCTGAACGCATCGAACTTCGATAACTATATGTATCCATCTCGATATAACGATGTTCATGAGATGACACGGTATTTTGCTTTTCAGTTCATCTCAGGAGAAGAGATAACACCTGATGTCGACTGGAACAAGAAAAGCGAGAGTATAGAAGCTGATGGTGTCATTTATGGTGTCCTCCCGGAATCTGAAGATCAACTCATGTTGCTCTCTTCTGTCTTAACGAAAACCAGCCTTAATCAAAGTCGGTTTATTTTTGTTCTCCCGAGGCATTTTCGCGCTATTAATGATGTAATCCGTAAGTATGCTGCGGTGGCATATCTAAGAGATCATGCTATAGATGATCCTGTGCTTTTTGATGAATACGAAGTCGTGTTTGAGGATTTGCAAGAGATTATTAAAGGATTCATCTCTGAATATACCTATCCGGAAAACTGCCGTGCGAATTATATTTATGACGGGAAACTTGTCGATGTCAGAAGAAAATCTGCCCTGACAGAACTGATGTCAAAGATATGCGACGATGTTTATAGCTTGTCCCCTGTTGTTAACAATGAGTCCGTCAATAGGAACAGGATTACCAGTGTCACGCAAAATAGTCGAAATAAGATAATCAGTGCTCTTTTGCGCGGAGAGCTTGAGCCAAATTTAGGCTTATCTGGCACTGGTCAGGAAGTCTCTATCATGCGTAGCACGCTTGTACGTACCGGTATTTGGAGCGAAGAGAGTGGCATTCCGCAGATTAATCTTCATCCCAAAGATGCAGCAATGCGAAATATGCTAGAGACTATTGAGAATTTTATCCTTGAAGCCAGACAGAATGGACATATGAATTTTGGAGAGCTATATTATCGATTGACATCTTCAGAATATCACATTGGGTTGCGTTCTGGTCTTATCCCAATTTACCTAGCTACTGTCTTGCATAACTATCGTCAGCAGACCGTTATCAATGATCGTTTCGGAGCAGTGCAGACAACCGCAGATGTACTGGTTTTAATTAATGCCGATCCAAGTAGCTATACATTGGAATATCTCGACTGGAATCCGGAAAAAGAAAAATATGTGACGCGACTAGCTAGCGCGTTTGTTGATTATGTGATTGATGCAGAGAAAGCGGGTAACTCTTATGACTATGTTGCCAACGCCATGCGCAGATGGTTTTTGGCGTTGTCAAAGTATTCAAAGGAGAGCAAGACTCGCCCCGCTGGAGGAAAAATTAGTAAACGACAGCAGGAAATGTTACGACTCCTTCGTTCCAATACGAGTGGTTCGGATCTACTGTTCAGAAAGCTCCCCGAAGCCTTCGAGTATAAGGAATTCACCCTGGATGCGGCAGAGGACATCGTGACTACGAAGAAAATGTTTGATGGTCTTTTACTTGAACTCAAACAGTTTCTTATCACAGAAACACAAAAGATTTTTCTTCCTGAGAATGACAAAGAGAGCGGAAACTTTCAGTCTCTTACAACGACGATCAAGGAGTGGTGTGACTCTCTTGATCCTAAAAGCTTTGAGCAACTTTTTCAGGATGGAACAGATCGATTCCTCAAACATTTGAAGACATCAACTAATGATGAGGAATTGTTCATTACCCGTCTCGCAAAGTTAGCTACTGGCCTCAGGATCGAAGATTGGGACAACGCTACTCCTACCACTTATTTTGCTGTACTTGAAAGGTATAAGAAAACGGCAAAAGACTTCCATAGCAGTGTCGTCGTAGAAACTATCAACGCGACTTCTTCTTATCAAGTAACTTTTGCTGACGAAGATGGGCAGAGCATTACCAGACGTTTCAATAAAGTTCAAGTATCAAAGCGCGGGAAGTTACTGTTTAACCAAATCACAACATCGCTCGAAGCGATGGGACAGTCTATTACGGAACAAGAAAAAAGGCAAATTCTCATGGAGATACTTAAAAAACTCTGTTAAGGTTCTCGGGAGGTGTTTATGGCGTATTTTGATAATGCAGCAACCACATATCCAAAGCCTGACTGTGTTTATTTCTGTATGAATAATTTTTATCGGCATTATGGAGGTAGTGCTGGCAGAGGTAACTATGCGCTTGCTACTAGTGCGAAATGTATGATTGATGAAACCCGCTCTCTTCTACAGGGACTCCTGCACTGCCCACAAAAGAAAGTGGTGTTTACTCCAAATGCCACAATCGCACTCAACATGATTATCCAGGGCGTGATCAAAAAGGGAGTCCGAAATGTTTATATCAGTCCCTTTGAGCACAATGCTGTTACCCGGACTCTCACACATTTTGAAAGATTAGGAACAATTTCAGTTAGAACTCTTCCTGTTACGCGATTACTCGAATATGATCTCGAACGCACAAAGTACATGTTTGATGAGTTTCATCCGGATTTTCTTATCGTAAGTCATGCCAGTAACGTAATAGGTCTCATAGCGCCAGTCGAAGAGTTATTTGCTCTGGCGAAAGAATACGGATCAATTACACTAGTCGATATGGCGCAGACCGCTGGCCTTATTGATCTAAATGTCGGTTTGGAGACAATTAACTTTGCCGTTGTTGCGGGGCATAAAACGCTGTTCGGACCGACCGGTATTTCTTGCTTTCTTATAGAACCTAATTTTGATTTGCCTCCAGTTTTGTTCGGCGGCACTGGTTATGATTCCGCTAACCAGAATATGCCAAACAGTCTGCCGGAGAAGTACGAAATGGGAACTTTAAACATAGTTGGTATTGCAGGTCTCAACGCCGCCTTAAAATGGATAAAAGAGCAGACAGTCCACAAATTGTATTTGAAAGAATATGCTGCGAGAAAACAACTCCTTGGTATTCTCCAGGAGTATGGTTTTCTCGCAATCGTCGGGAATGTACCAGGACGAGAATACGTTGGTATTGTTTCCTGTCTTCTGAACGGGATAAGTAGCGACAGTGCTGGAAGCTTATTTTCCGAGCGTGGTATATCTGTGCGGACAGGTCTGCAGTGTGCTCCTAAAGCCCATCAATTTCTTGGTACTTTTCCAGCCGGAACAATTAGATTTAGTGTTAACTGTATGACAAAAGAGAGTGATTTTAAAGAACTTAGAAGCGTGCTTGACGAAATTAAGGAAGAACTATAAAACAGGGTGAAACAATGAGTTTGATCGATGTTAAACTCAAAAAGGAATACCGTTCATTGCTGGATAATGTCGTCCAGGATTTCTATATCCCGCTATTGAAACAGGCGATACTATATCAACGAGCGGTTGGTTTTTTCTCGTCTTCTTCTCTTATAGAGATTTCTAAGGGTATTGCTACAATGGCGTCTGCTGGAGGAAGAATCCAGATTGTCGCTTCTCCTTATCTTTCCGATGAAGATATTAAAGCGATCAAGAAAGGCTACGCTGATCGCGAAAAAGTCATTGAAAACGCACTTTTGTCTCAGCTATCAGACGAACATGCTGATTATTATTCTATGGAGCGGCTTAATCTTTTAGCCAATCTAATAGCAGATGGAATCCTTGATATTCGAATTGCATACACCGAGGATAAAAATGGCATTGGTATGTACCACGAGAAAATGGGTGTTATTGTCGATTCTGATGGAAATAGAGTCGCTTTCTCTGGATCAATGAATGAGTCTGCCACTTCTATGATAGTAAATTATGAGACTATCGACGTTTACAGAGGATGGGGCGATGATGACGAGGTTGAACGTGTCAATTTAAAAGAGAACGCGTTTACCTCAATCTGGAATGACACAGAACCGAGAATCCACGTGTTGGAATTTCCGAAAGTAACAGACGCGCTCATTGAGAAATATCGAAAGAAAGCGCCTGATTTTGGTATAGATGATCAGCAATACACATCATATCAAAACCGAAAACATAGCGCCACTCCGACGCAGCCTGTTGGCGCACGGATACCACAAGAAATAGAACTTCGCGATTATCAGGAGCAGGCAATTGCGGCATGGATAGGAGAGAACTATCGTGGTATTTTTGATATGGCGACTGGTACAGGTAAGACGCTTACAGGCCTGGGGGCTATATCAATGCTTTCCCAAAATCTTGACGACGAACTCTCAGTAATCATTGTTTGTCCTTATCAGCATCTAGTCGAGCAGTGGGTTGAAGACATTGTGAAGTTCAACATGAAACCCATTATCGGCTATAGTTGTTCAACGCAAAAAGACTGGAAAAAGAAACTCTCCGATGCAGTGCGCGATCAGAAGATCAGAAAAGACAAACGTTTCTTTTGCTTCGTCACAACAAATGCCACATTCGCAAGCGAGTATGTCCAGAATCAAATATCCAAGATTAAGAGGCCCATCCTCTTGGTTGTAGATGAGGCCCATAATTTTGGAGCTCCTACTTACGCACGCTGTTTGGACGATCGTTTTGCTTACCGCCTTGCACTTTCGGCAACACTTGAGCGGCATCGTGACGATGAAGGAACTGCTCTGCTTTATAACTTCTTTGGTAAGAAATGTATCGAGTATCCCCTAGACCGTGCAATCAGGGAAGGTAAACTTACAAGATATAGATATCACCCAATTGTAGTATTTCTGACTAATGATGAACTATTGTCTTACGATCAGATTTCCTATGAGATGTCCAAATGCATAATAAGGGACAAGAATGGGAAATGGAAGTTGAACAAGCGTGGAGAGAAACTTGCTCTCAAAAGAGCCAGGATTGTCGCTGGTGCGTCTGGAAAACTCAGCGCGCTTAGGAAACAGATCGTACCTTATGTTCATGATAACAGTCTATTGATTTATTGTGGTGCAACAAATATTCTTGATGAAGAGTCTGATCATTCCTCAACCGATGAGGAAGATGTTCGTCAGATTGAGGCTGTTACCAGTATCCTTGGGAATGAATTTGAAATGGCCGTCTCTAAATTCACCTCTGATGAAGATATGGAGACGCGAGCACTTATTATCGACCAATTTCAGAATAAAAAAATGCTCCAAGCGATTGTCGCCATTAAATGCTTGGATGAGGGTGTAAATATCCCTGGAATTAGAACCGTCTTTATTCTAGCCAGTACTACCAACCCGAAAGAATATATTCAACGTAGAGGTCGTGTGCTCAGAAAAGCTCCAGGAAAGGCTTTTGCGGAGATATATGATTTTGTTACCCTGCCTCGTCGGCTCGACACTGTTTCTTCCCTGACAGAGGAGCAATCTAGGCGAGATCTAGCGTTAGTAAAGGGCGAACTTGCAAGAATTAAGGAATTTGGACGGTTATCGATGAATTCGATGGATGCCCAGACTTTAATCTGGAATATCCAGGATACATACAACATCACAGAAGACTTTAATACCGAGGATGAGGAATTCTGATGGCAAAAGAGGATATAATCTATACAATCAGTGACGAGAAAGTTGAACGCTTAAAGAGGCGGATTATTCTGTTGGAAAACCAAAATATCAAGACGCATGAAAAAAATGATCCGGAAATGATAAAGCAGATAAAAAAACTGATTGAGGAGGAAGTCAATGCTGTTGCAATCAATTAAACTCGAAAACTTCCGTCTGTTCCAGAACGAGCAGATTACCTTTGCGGATGGTAAAGACGATAAGAATGTCACGATTATCCTTGGCGATAACGGAACCGGTAAGACAACCCTCGCTCAAGCTTTCCGCTGGTGCCTATATGGAGAGACGGATTTTTCTGATAAGGTTGTCATCAATCGACTGGTTGCCAATGAATTACCGCCCTCTCAGAGTGCTGATGTGTACGTGGAACTAGCGTTTCAGCACGGAGAAAACTTTTACAACTTATCTCGGAAGCTGACCTACACCAAGGATAGTTCTGGCAACCTCAAGGCCTCAAATGCTGTGTTCAGTATTCGAAGAAGAGATAAAACTGGAAATACCACGAATATTAAGCCTACCCTCCACGATAGTGAAGTCAATGGAATCCTTCCTAAAGAACTCTCCAAGTATTTCTTTATTGATGGTGAACGTATTGAGCGCATGAGCAAAGATATTTCTACCCATAAGAAGGTGAATGACTTCGCTGACGCAGTTCGCAGTATCCTGGGACTCAAGGGGATAGATAGCGCAATCCGCCATCTCAATCCGAATGTAAAAAGTAGTGTTATTGGAGTATATGAGAGTAGCTATGATTCCAGTAGCAATATCAAAATCGAAGAGTTCACCCAGACTATTGAGGAGTGCAAGACAGAGATCGAAAGAATCAACGAGCGTCTTGAAGAACTTGATCGACAAAATGAACACGCAACAATTCGTAGAAACGAGAAAAAAGAGGAACTTAAGCAATACAAGGATGGCGAAACACTACAAAGCCAGCGAGAAGATCTGCAACAAAAAATTAGCGCGATAAAAAGATTGCGTTCTAATATGGTCAAAACGTGTTGTGACGACTTTTCTGCCCATATGGGAGCTTTCTTTTCGCTTTGGCTGATAGAAAAAGCCATGCGAATGCTTCAGGAGAACGACTTTACAGGCAAAGATATCCCCCATATGCATGGAGATACGATCGAGTATTTACTGAAGCAAAAGGAGTGCATCTGTGGTACTAGCTTGACCGAAGGATCCGTTCCCTATGAGAAAGTCAGGGCTTTGATAGACTTCCTCCCGCCGAAGTCCTTAAGTTCAAGTATCGGTGATTTTAAAAAGATGGCGGTCAAGAAGGTGTGTGACGCACGGGAGACTGACATTTATACCACTATAGGTGAGCATCTAGCCATCATCCGTCAACAGGAAGAAGATCTTAGTAACCTCGAAGAGGACCTTCAGGCCGTCGAGGATAAACTTAGTAGTGACGATGTTCATGTTAAAATACGCAACATCAATGCAGAAATCAAATATTGTGACCGTATGATCAACGGTTATGCTAAAGATCACGATCAATGTATCAGTTCCTTAGCAGTGGCTAACGAGCAGATGCGGTTGGCGGATAGTAAGCGCCGTGAACTTGCCCTACTCGATGAAAAAAATAAAAAGATTGAAATCTATAAAGCCTATGCGGCACGGATTTATCAAGAACTACTTGAATTCTACAAATCTCACGAAGCGACGATTCGAGGTAATCTAGAGGATACGATAAATGAGATTTTTAAAGAAATATACGAGGGAGGCCTTTCTCTGACAATCGATGACAAATACCACATTTCTGTTTACGCTGATAATTACGATGGCGACGTAGAGACCTCGACAGCTCAAAGCATTGCTGTGATTTTTGCTTTTATTACTGGTGTTATTAAAATGGCCCGCGATAATCGCTCCTCTACCGATGAGGATGCCAAACTTTTCTCCTCTGAACCGTATCCGCTAGTCATGGATGCTCCTCTTTCTGCGTTTGACAAGCGCAGAATTGAAACCGTCTGCACCGCGTTGCCAAAAGTTGCAGATCAGGTTGTGATCTTTATCAAAGATACTGACGGCGAATTAGCAGAGAAATATTTAGGGAGACACATTGGTCGCAGTCATTGTTTTGAAAAAGAAAATGAATTTATTTCGAGACTGGTATAATGAGGCGAGAATATGTTCGACAAATCTTATAAATTTCATGGAATCCATGCTAAAAAGGGAAAAGAACTGACTGGTGTATTTGATGGAGATAGCAAAGCACAGTTTATTAAATTCGCAAAAGACCTTTATGCTTTTGCACCGCTGGTAGGGTTCCTTTATAATCGCCGTGCTAACCTTGATCATATGAAGAATCCTGAGACTGGCGAGGAGTACGACTATAATATCATGACTGAACAGGTGATATCGGTGCAAGATAATCTGACTTTTCACTTTTGTCTTATTATGCTTTTAGACAGCGACTACGAGCCCGATGAAAAAAAACGGATCGATAAAGCATTTCGCGATGTTGGAAAACTTCCCGAGGATGAGGCGCGATTCGATGAATTTGTGCGTGGTGGTATTGATGTCCTTCATGAAAAGCTTATCGAAGATGGCGGTGAACCAGAGGATTATATCAAGCGCCTTTATGATTTTATTGAGGACGTTCATGAAAGATGGAATGTGAAAGTAAACTCTGATACTCTTGTGAAACTCTGTATTAGATAAAGGGAATTTCTAAGATGGGGGGGGATAATCGTCAGGTAGCCCTTAAACAATTGCTAGAAATAGCAGTTACGAATGGGTATGTTACTTTTGACGACATCATGCGTTGCGCTGATGATAATTTCCTTTCCATAGGTGAATTTGACTGGCTGGCTGATGCAGTTGGTCTCAGAAATATCATTGTGTATGATGAAGAACCCAAACCCGTGGATGCTGACAATGTTGACTACAACGACTATGCTCAGATTGATTACGAATTTGATTATGCCGAAGTAATCGAGATGTGTCCCGATCTGGAACCGCTTATTGAGGAAATACGGGGTATTAAGCCCCCGCAGCGCGGGGAGGTGGCAAGGCTTAAATATCAGGTAAAAGAAGGCAATATTCATGCAAGAAACCGCATGATTAAGATGTATATGCGACTCGCTATCCGTCTTGCTTTGCAACGTGCAAAAGCCTTTGATCTTGATATAGAAGAAACCTTGGGAAATGCTTTTGTTGGTCTCCTGAATGCTGTTGATAAATATGATCCTGATTACTCTGGACCATTCATTACTTTTGCCTCGTTTTGGATATATCAGATTATTTCTAAAGAGCAGAGCACGAAGAATCCAAATATCTATTTCCCGTTACATAAAAAAGGGTGGTTCTACACGATGTATCCTCTCCTGAAAGCTCGAGGTTGCACGGAGTGTGATCAGATTTTCCGATGTGAGAAAGTAATTTCCATGATATGCGAAACAGTCCGTTGCGGACGTGAGCAGGCTAGAGACGTTTTAACCGCTTCAAATCCCTGCTTGTCTTTGGATGAATTTACTGAAGATGACCTGCAAACCTTCGGCTTGGTTTTCTCTGATGACGAAATGCTTGAAGAGATTGAATCAACGCTTCAACAGGAGGAAGTGCTGAGAATAGTTGATAGTCTTACGGGGCGTCAGCGCGAAATATTGATTGATCGATATGGTCTAGGGGGCGGCGTTGAGCGTACTTTAGAACAACTAGGCCAAAAATATCACCTTACGCGAGAACGTATTCGACAAATTGAAGCAACCGCTTTGAAGAAAGTTGCGAGCTATTATATGAAGGGGACGGGGAAGAGAAAACCTTTGACAAGAAATGACAGGAGCAGAAAGTTAGGAAACGAATCAAACAAACAATAGCCGACTGCTTGTCAATAAATATTGGTTTTTTGTAATGATAAATACTATTTTGTGTTCCCTAATTTGGTCTCTCTTAACAGTCAATATTTCGAACACTTACAGCTCTATAGTGTTTAAAACCTAATATTTGCACTCATTCGTTTCCGCTTTCTAATTATAACCTTGAATCACCTGATTTCCGATTCACCTTCTCGTTTTAGGGCGGCGTTTATCGAAAAAGTATCCAAAGAATCTGTGCTAATGTCGAGTTGTTTTATCATAAGTCATTCAGACAAAAGCTTCGGCGGCGTGTGCGCCGCTCGGGATAGCCGCGTCGGATTTCTTCCGTCGCGTCCGGGTTGTGGGTCGGAGATATGAGGCGCGTCTTAGAATTTCGCGGCGATATATCGGGCGGCGCGTCAAAGAAAAACGCCCCCGGGGATTTGGGGGCGTCGTATCTTGGAGTCGATTCTATTCTCGCGGGGGCGATTGGGGAATCAGAGGGTGAAGATCGGGCGGTGCTTGGGCATGTAGGGGCGCGAGTAGGGCGTGGCGATACGTTTCGGGATATCGTCTTCTTCGCGCCAGAAGATATGCTCGAAGTCTTCGGCGTAATATTGGAAGTAGATCGTGAAGTCGTTCTTGTCGAGGATTTCCGTTTCGGTGTGGAAGCAGAAGAACCACTCGGTGAACATCTCGGGGGGCAGAACCTTAATCTGATGCGGAAGGACGCCGTTGACGATGAGGGAATAGACGCGTCTGGCGGATAGATGGTCGGCGCAGACGATTCTGTGCCCGATGGAATTCAGGAACCGCACGAGCTTCGACAACGACCGCTCGACCTCGGCGTCCGTCGCCTTTTGGAGATCGATCAGCGGGAGATATTTCGCGACGAACGTTTTAAGCTCTAACGACGGCGCCTGCTCCCAGAGGATCATGTCTCTGAAATAATCGTTCTCCTCCTCGAGCGAAAGCAACGACGTCTGATCCTTACGTCTGAGATTGTCGACGAAAAAAGGCTCGTCTTCAGAATCCGCCGTCTCGCGCGCCCCGAAGAGAAGCGATTCGTAGATAAAGCGCAATCGACCGTTTTCTTGCGTCGGATCGGCGTCTTGCTCGCGGTCATGGCGATCGCCGCCGTGATAATGGTCGTTCATGTCAAAGCCATATATGACGTCGACAGAGACGCAAGACGCCTCTGCATATTTGGGTTCGTGGGAGGAGGAGCGCCGCAACATGCCGAAATCGCGCGCGTTCGACGAATCTCGACCGCGCGTCGCGGTTTGACGACGCTAAAACGCGAGAGAGAAACGAACCGAAATCGCCGGCGTGCGCCGACGACGTCAAAGAAGTCCCAGGGGGGGGATGGGCAAACGCTTGTACATGGCCGTGCAAGCGACTTCCTTGCCTGATTGTTTTCTCTTGTCTATCTAATCTAATGAAAACTCAAAGAATTTCAAGCGGCTTTTCAATGAAAATATTGAGTCGCGACATTTTTGCCGGTCGGTTATCGGAAAATTCCCACTATGCGGAGCGACGCGAACTCGCCGTAAACGTAAAACCGTTCGTCAGAAACGCAAAGTCAGAGTGAGTCGTATAATAATCAGTTCAGCGACAATTCGCGGCTTAGGAACGACCGTTGTTTTCGGCGAGATCGTTTCGATGCAAAAACTCTGAAAAATACAACTCCGACGCGCGATTGTTCGACCTTTTCCCGAGCGTTCGACCGTCGCGACGCGGCGCCGCGCGGACGATTTGCGCCGTTCTCGCCGACGCCGCGCTTGTCGAAACGCTCCCCGCGCGTTATCATGAATCGGTCTGCCCGCGCGCCCCCGCGTCGCCGGGCTCAACGTTCACGACGAGAGGAGACGTTTTGCGCTCATGACGGATTTAAAGGTATATCGGATTCTCGACGCGGCGGCGAATCGCGGCCGCGAGGCGCTGCGGGTCGTCGAGGACGCGACGCGATTTCTCGAAGATTCGGAAGACCTGACGCGCCGGCTCAAGGAACTGCGCCATCTCTTCGCGACGACGTCGGAAAAGCTCGACCGCGACAAACGGCTCGCCGCGCGCGACACGGTCGGCGACGTCGGAACGTCCGTCGAGACGTCCGACGAATATGAACGCGCGTCTCTCCAAAGCGTCCTCGCCGCGAATTTCGC
>Ga0310695_10004686_pt1 | contig 24814 bp, 16 predicted proteins | sample RumenRJG_04DNA_FD_203882 | JGI IMG/M metagenome (GOLD analysis project Ga0310695, IMG submission 203882) | Bovine rumen microbial communities from Lethbridge, Alberta, Canada - RJG_04 (v2) (version 2) | ecosystem: Host-associated > Mammals > Digestive system > Stomach > Rumen | place: Canada...
AGCAGTCAAGTTGCCTGAGGGCGACCAGACCGTGATGTCGTTCACCGATTTCCTGAAGATGGGCGAGGGACTGGCACGCCAGCAGGAGGTGGAGCGCCGCCAGCAGGAGGCCACGATGGACGATGTCGCCAATATCCTCTATACCAGTGGCACCACGGGCGACTCGAAGGGCGTCATCCTCTCCATGGGACAGTTTCATGCCGCCATGGAGGCCAACCACAAGGATGTGCCGGTTGACGAGCACGACCGTATCATGAACTTCCTGCCCTTCACCCATATCTTCGAGCGTGGATGGGCCTTGCTGTGCATCACGGTGGGAGCGCGTCTCATAGTGAATACCTACCCGCAGGAGGTGCAGAAGTCGATGCGCGAACAGCACCCCACCTGCATGTCCAGCGTGCCCCGCTTCTGGGAGAAGGTCTATCATGGCGTTCAGGAGAAGATAGAGAGCAGCGGCTCCGTTCAGCGTTCCGTGTTCAAGCATGCCCTGGAGGTGGGACGCCGTCATAACATAGAATACCTGGCAGCGGGCAAGCAGCCGCCGTTGGCCTTGCGCCTGGAGTATGAACTGCTCAACAAGACCGTCTTCTCACTCGTACGCAAGGAACTGGGCCTTGAGAATGCCCATTTCTTCCCCACGGCAGGCGCCACCGTCTCGGCCCATGTCGAGGAGTTCGTCCATAGCATCGGCATCAACATGGTGGTGGGCTATGGCCTCACGGAGAGTCTGGCCACGGTCACCTGCGACCATCTGGGCAAGCCCTATCAGGTGGGCTCCGTCGGACACCCCATCCAGGGCATCGACATCCGTATCAGCGAGGAGGGCGAGATTCTGCTCAAGGGTCCCACCATCACCCGCGGCTACTACAACCGCGACGACATCACCCGCCAGTCGTTCACCGACGATGGCTACTTCCGCACGGGCGACTCCGGTTATATGAAGGATGGCGAACTCTTCCTCAAGGACCGTATCAAGGACCTCTTCAAGACCTCCAACGGCAAGTATATCGCCCCACAGATGATTGAGTCGAAACTCCTCGTGGACAAGTACATCGACCAGATAGCCATCATCGCTGACCAGCGCAAGTTCGTGTCGGCTCTCATCGTGCCTGAATACAAGTTGCTCGAGGCTTATGCCCGTCAGCACGACATTGCCTTCAACAGTCGCGAGGACCTGTGCCGCGACAAGCGTATTGTGCAGATGCTCATGGACCGTATCGACACTTTGCAGCAGCAACTGGCCCACTACGAGCAGGTGAAGCGCTTCACCCTCCTGCCCCGTGCCTTCAGCATGGAGCGAGGTGAACTCACCAATACCCTGAAGATCAAGCGCCGTGTGCTCAACGAGAACTATAAGGAACAAATCGAGAAAATGTACCTCGATTAGTTCCAAATGAGAAATGAGGAATGAGGAATGAGAAATGACGGGCTTCGCCCTAAATGAAAAATGATAAATGAGTGAACTGCGCGAAAACATTATCGTTGAGAAATCTGAGTCGTTTGCAGACAGGATTACGCGGATGTATCGCTATCTTTCAGAAAAACGCCAAGGCGACAAGGATATGCTCAAACAGATAGTGCGTAGTGGCACCAGTGTTGGAGCGAATGTCTCTGAGGGACAATTTGCTCAGTCGAAGGCAGACTTTCTGACGAAGATGACAATAGCACTCAAGGAGGCCAATGAAACCAGATATTGGTTGAAACGACTTTATGCATTTGGTTCGCTCAACGAGAAGGAATATTCCTCAATCATTGCAGACATTGAAGAGATTATCAGCATATTGACGATTATAACACGAACAACAAGAGAGAATTTAAAGAAAGAAGGGAAGCAGAATTAACAAGCATGTGGGAATTCAATAAGTAGGTGGGAATTTCATTTTCTCATTTCTTCATTTACATTTCTCATTTCTCATTCCTCATTTCTCATTTAATAAATTAAGGACTATGATTACAGCGGATCAACTAAAAGACGTACTGGACAGAGCCGACAAACTGTTCCATTACCTGAAGATAGACCAAAAGCAGATGGAGTGGGAGGAAGAGGACCTCCGCACCCAGGCCCCTGATTTCTGGGAAGACCCCAAGCGCGCAGAGGAACAGATGAAGAAGGTGAAAGGCATCAAGAAGTGGATCGACGGCTATAACGACGTACGTACCAAGGCCGACGAACTGCAACTCGCCTTCGACTTCTATAAAGACGAGATGGTCACCGAGCAGGAGGTGGACGAGGACTACCAGAAAGCCATCGAGGCCATCGAGGCCCTGGAACTCATGAACATGCTACGCCAGAAGGAGGACCCCATGGAGGCCGTGCTGAAGATCAACAGCGGTGCCGGCGGTACCGAGGCTCAGGACTGGGCCAGCATGCTCATGCGCATGTATATGCGCTGGGCCGAGGCCCACGGCTATAAGGTGACCATCGCCAACCTCCTCGACGGCGATGAGGCCGGCATCAAGAGCGTCACCATGCAGATCCAGGGCGGCGACTACGCCTACGGCTTCCTGAAGAGCGAGAACGGCGTCCACCGCCTCGTCCGTGTCAGTCCCTTCAATGCCCAGGGCAAGCGCATGACCTCCTTCGCCTCCGTCTTCGTCTCGCCCCTGGTCGACGACACCATCGAGGTCTATGTCGATCCTGCCAAACTCTCGTGGGACACCTTCCGCTCCAGCGGTGCCGGTGGTCAGAACGTGAACAAGGTGGAGTCGGGCGTCCGTCTGCGCTACTGGTACACCGACCCCGATACCGGCGAGGAAGAGGAGATACTCATCGAGAATACCGAGACCCGCGACCAGCCCAAGAACAAGGAGCGTGCCATGGCCCTGCTCCGCTCCCAACTCTACGACCGTGCCATGAAGAAGCGTCTGGAGGCCCAGGCCAAGATAGAGGCTGGCAAGAAGAAGATAGAGTGGGGCTCGCAGATCCGCTCCTACGTCTTCGACGACAAGCGTGTGAAGGACCATCGCACCAATTTCGAGACCCGCGATGTAGAAAGCGTCATGAACGGCAAACTCGACGGCTTCATCAAGGCCTATCTCATGGAGTTCCCTGTGACGGAGGAATAGAGACGGTTTTTGTGACGAAATAATAAAAGTTTTGACATCCTGATTGACGAGACCAAGAATATTTATAAATACGACAGCAGTTACAATCGTTTTCGACTGTAACTGCTGTTGTTATAGAAATTCGGTGTTACTTGCTTGTTGATGGACGATGACTAATAATCCTCCTCATCCTCAAAGTCGTCATAGACTGAATGATGTTGACGGGCACCAACAATGATGTCGTCTTGAGGTTCGTCATTTAGTTTTTCACTGTGCTTGCCACTGGAAGCAATGAACTTGAGCGGTTCCACATACAGCACCTGCATGTCAGGCTTTATGTAGTTATTTCTTCCCTTTTTCATCTTATCACCAGTTTTTTGTTGTTCACAATATACATTCCCTTTTTAAGTGAAGAGTGAAGATCTTCCGCACTTATCACACGCCGTCCCTGCAAGTCATAGACATTACCATCAGTCTCTATTCTTTCTTTCTCGTTTAACGGAGTGCTGATGCCTGTCAAATCCGTAGGGCCATGCTGTACATTCAACGAACGCGATGTAGCAGCAGAGGGCAGGATGATATAGGCACGGAACGGGGGAACGGTGGCATTTGAACCGATACGCACGAAATTGCCATTGGTGGAGTTAAATGCATAATACACAGTCTCGGCACTACTATTGAGCGTGCTCTTGACAAATGTGCCCTGCATGGTGACGTTATCACATACCACATCCTGAGGTGTGGCTCCAGGAGCCAAAGTGACACCCGTCAGGTCCTTGAACGGAGACACCGCCCCGACCTCGCATTTCACCAGATAGGGAATGTTCGCTTCCATCTCACTCACGGCTTCGAACACCACACTATTGCTGCCACTGTTATAGGCTGTCAGTTTCTCTATCTCCACACCAGATGCCTTGATGGCTGCCACCTTCTCCGCATCAATGGCGAAGGGCAGGCAGACAGTGCTCCATTGTGCAGGAATGAACGTGCGGTTCAGCGTGGTCTGCGTGGCTGTGGCACACACTACGTTCTCAGGAATTGCCAAGTCTGCACCAAAGCCCGTAGCACCCGACAGATCCACTATCGACAGGTTCTCGTTGGCTGCCATATCCGCATTCAACTGCTCCACGATGAACGATGGTACATAACCCGTCATGTCGCTCAGGTCAATCTTAGTGTCATTGGTCACAGGCGACACAGCACCATCCTTCACTGACAAATAAGACACCACATTCGTAATTTGCAAAGAGTGGGTGACTGACTCGTCCAAATTGATATTGTCTATCTTTATGGGATAGACACCCGGCTGTAAGTCTGCAGCCGTGTTGATATACAAATAGAGCAGTACACCATCCTCATTCTCAATGGGGCGCATTTGACCTCCAGGAATGAACATGAATCTCGTATAGCCTGAAGACAGCACATTCGTCTGCACGTCAAAGTCATAGTCTATTTTCTTCCCTTTCTTCGTAAAAGGAATGCGTTCGCCGTAGTCCCAGTATGAATACTCCACACCATCTGGCAGAAGCAGGTCAAATTGAAGATTGGCTACAGGAAACGACTCGTTGACAAGTAGCACCTCCAGACAGACCTCATCATCGTCTGTCAGTCCGGCTGATACCGAGCAGGGACGAATTTGAAGCGCGTCCTCGGCCTGTGCCGAACAAAGTGCCACGACCATTACTATAAATACAAATAGTCTTTTCATATTCCTTTTCTTTATTCTTCTTCCAATGCAATTCCTACAATTCCAAGCACATCTGCCGACGTGAATTCACTGTCCTCGTTGATGTCTGACACCTCTCCGATGAACACATCGGTGCTCTTCTGGAGACCAACCGAGACAATGTTCAGCACATCTGCAGAGTTCACCACATTGTCACCATTGGTGTCGCCCAACTTGTAAACTGAGATGCGGCCGTTGCGGGTGGCGGCAGTCTTGCTGTTATCGCTTCCATCCACAATACTCACCTGATTGATGATTACCTGATAGCCCTTGCCTGTTTCTGTTGACTGTGGAACATTGACAGTAAAACCTAACAACGGGATATCACCTTCTGGCACTGTGCCGTGAAGTAGCGAAAACATGTACGAGATGGTCTCGTCCGTTTCTTCCCTGATATCATAGTCGATGTCATATCCAACAGCCTGTTCAGCCAATGCTATTGAGGTCAAGTCAGGTTTCATTGATTTGGGAAATGTCAATTGGAACGACAAGTCTTTCAGATCTTCCTGACTGATGAGATATACGGGAAATACCACAGTACCACCAGGCTTTGTCACCTTGTTCATCAGATAGAACGCATTGTTCTTAATAGTAGGTGCCGATGGCTCAGACGGATTGGATGGGTCGAATCTGAAACGAGCCTCAAAACTAACATTAGCCTCGCCTATCGTATAGACAAAGTTGGTAGACTTCGTGTAAAGTTCTCCCTCCAGATACCAGCCATCGAACACATAACCCGTATTAGGCGATGCCTGCAGAGTTACCTTTGTACCTGTCAGTTCGCGCTTCTGACTGAAGTTCACGTTACCACCGTCGGTAGCCGTAGCCATCACAGAATATTTCAGGATAGGCTCACTCGGTTCGCCCGGATTATTCGGATTGAAATTGAACCGTGCTGTTAACGTAGTCTTTTTACCTGGCATGGTATACGAATAGTTGGAACTGGTTGACACACGATTACCATCAATGTCGTACCACCCATCGAAATCAAAGCCCGTATTTGTATAAGCACGCAAATTGACAGCACTACCCTCCAGATAACGACCGCCACCACTCACACTACCACCTTCCTCACATTTCAGCGTCAGTTGGTAATAGAGAATCAAAGCGGGATCCTGAGGCTCATCGGGAGCAGTAGGATTAAATTTGTAGTTGGCAGTCAAAGTCTCCTTACGTGCTCCTTTAGTATAACTGAAATAAGCACTGGTAGATACTGTGTTTCCATCAGCATCAGTCCATCTGTCGAACGAGAAGCCTGTGTAGCAATAGGCTCGTAGAGGTACTGATGCACCTTCTATATAGCGGCCTCCACCTGACACATAGCCTGCATCGCTGGGCGACACCACCAGCGTCAACTGCGATGGTGGCAACCCAGGCTCTGCGGGGTTAGTCGGGTCGAAGTCCTGCCCCCAGGAACTGATGCTGCCCACAAGCAGCACCAGCAGGGTTAGATATCTGATCCTTTTCATAGTCTGTACAATTTAATTACTGTACCATCACCTTCTTAGTCTTCTGACCAGTGCGCACTACGTAAATGCCCTTCGACAGGCCTTCTGTAGAGGTTCCCAGTTTACGGCCATCCAGAGAGTATACCTCCGTCTGCACATCCTTCAGGTTCTCAATGGCGCGTATACCAGTAACTGCTCCGAATGTCAGATAGAAGCGATTGTAGTTTGTTCCCACTTCAGCATGGAATGTATAATCACTCATTGACAAATTTGTCTCACGACCAGTTATACGGTCTACCAACACCACATTCTTCATATCATTACGCAAAGCCTTGATGGTATATTCTCCTGCCTGCTGAATGGTCACTCCAAGACGCAGAACACCATTACTCATCGGACGCTCGTTGATGGCATACTGGATACCCTCATCGTCATAAGAGAAAATCTGAGGCACAGCACCGTCGAAACTGAAGAACTTGCTGGCATCGCAACTGGTTTCGTAGTCCATGCTGGCCTGAGCATTCACCACCAGTCGGGTCTTGTCGCTCATGTTGCCGTCAGTCAGTTCCACGTCAATCAGTTTGCGGGTAGAGGCTTCCGAACTGCGTGATGCGTTCTGACTCTCTATGACATCGGTCAACTGACGGCCGTCAGTTGGGAACTCTATCGTTGTCAGCATATCGTTGGGACACTGTACGAAGAATGCCTCGTTAGGACGGATGGCATAGTCGTCATCGATGAGGCTATAAGCGGTATAGTTACGATTAGCAACATTCCACACCGTGATGGGAGCCGTGAAATTCAGTTTGTGGATGTTGTAATATGCCTGCCAGGGATTGCCCACGAGGTTCCAACCTCTATCCTCCTTGTTCTCTGAAGCATAATAGTTCAGGGCCTTAACAAACATCTTGTTCGAGAAAGCATATTGCTTGGATTCATTATTCTGAGCCTTGAACGTAGTATATCCTGCCTTACTGGTCTGGTAGATAAAGCCTGTACCTGCCTCAATGATATCATCCTTTGAATAGTTCTTCCAGTTGCCCGAGGCACCATTCTCTGCACGGGTAGCACCGTCGTAATAACGGCAGGCATAACTGGCACCTGTAGGTGGAATGATGTCGCTAACCTTCAGGTCGAAGGGCAGACTGATGAAGTACCATTCTTTTTCCTTCGTAGCATATCTTGCCGTATAGTCACCTGTTATTGATATATTATCCGTGTGACTAATGATTTTCGCATAGTTAATATATTTACTATCTACATTATTATATAATGTGCCATTAGACCTATAAGTGTAGTATCCACGTGGATTACTGTTGGTTTTCAAATCCTTTATCGTCATACTCTGATCGCCATTTATCTCTACCGATCCCGTTGTTAAAAGATAGATATCGGGGCCACCCTCAAGTCTGTCACCGTCTTTGAGCGTCAAAGCATTTGCAATCTGCCAATAGGTGATATCAGAGGTGTTGAATCCCACCACGTTGCAGTTGTACCAATAGTTGTCCTGTTTATAGGCGTTTACCAGGTACAAAGGTACATGGAGATTGATTCCTGCTTGTGTATCGTTATTAAACAGTGTCTTCTGGCTGGCTGTCACCATGGTGGGAGACTTGAAATACACATCCTGTAGATTGGCGCATTTTGCCAATAAAAAATCTACTTCATTATAGAACGTGGTAGGTAGTTCCACATAAGTCAATTGACGACAATTACGAAAAGCATAGGTTCCAACAGAGCAGCCTTCTGGCACCACTGCTTGCTGCATACCACTGTTTTCAAAAGCGTATGTCCCTATTGACGACAGAGTACTGGGCAGGGCTGATGCAAAACTATAACAATAATTGAAAGCATAGTTACCAACCTGCTGAATGCCTTCTGGAATAGTAAAAGGCTGCATGACATTACATTCATTGAAGCAATAGTTTGGAATACTCTGTGCTGCTGCAGGCCAACTCACTGTTGTAAGCGAGTGATTTGCATCGAACGCATATTCGCCCACCATAGTCACTGTCTCCGGCAACAGAGCCTGTTGAATATGGGTTGCACGAAATGCGTACGCACCGATAGTAGTAAGCCCGTCAGGGAAGTTAATGGCATCAAGATTAGTGCCGCTGAAAGCAGATTTGCCAATGGTCTCTAATGTGGTAGGCAATTTCACTTCGTGTAAGAAAGATAGGGCACTATACTTTGTATAGCTGAGTTGATTGTCGGGGATATTGGTTACAACAGCATTCGTCAAGTCGAGAGAATAAAGGCTGGTCATCATCACAATGCGATCCCAGTCATCCTGATTCATCTCACCACTCACTACCAACTTGCGCACATTGGCCACATGGTCTGTCTGGGCCAGCACCTCTGTGCCAAGACTGCCCGGTTCACGCAAACTGACTGTCATGGTCGGAGTACGCTCTACGCCAATATTATGTATGATATAACTAGCATAATCGGAGTAATTGTTGATAAACTTCCACTTAATGCTGTGCTTTCCCGGAGTCAACTCAACAAAGTATCTATCATTAAAAACACAGCTTTCAAACCGGTTGATGGTCTGTACCAGATAGCCATCGAGGTATACCTCCATCATTGCTTTTCCTGAACTTTGAGTATCTCCACATCGGAAAGTAAGTGTAGCATCGTCGTCTACTTCGATAGTTGCATTCAGCGACTGAGATGCATTGCTATGATAATAACTAGAGAAATAACCACCATCATAATTATAATAAGAATATGATGAAGAATAATAATACCACGGCTTATTCACATCCATTTCGAACAATATCTTGTAGTCCGACCAAGAGGCCAGAGGCACAGTATTACTGACATCCAATGCTTTGTTCAGTTGGTCAGCAGCCTCCTGAAGGGCATAGTTAGTGCTTAATTCCGATTCATAGATGGCTTCGTACTTGTCTACATTATATCCATAACCATTAGAAGACTCTAAGGCACGGTAAAGATTACGTTTTGCAATGAAGCGAGCAGCCTCGTCCGGATCCATCAATTGCCAGACAATGTTACCCTCGGTCAAATTGGCCTTCAATCTGTCACCGTCCGATCCGTTGAAACCAATGAATTCCGTCTCCACACTATTATAAACACGCTGGATGGTATATCCACCTTCTGTCTCTGTGATAGTAAATCTGTAATCTGTATAACTGGGGGAACTGGCTGTTCGCGCTTCGACATATTGATTATTTGGATAATACAAATATCGTCCATCATCAGGAAACTCTATGGTGTACTGCGTACCATTGTAGAGTGCCAATTTTACAGGCAAACCAGCATTGCTCGTTGCACATGCATAATAATTACTTTTGTCAAATGTCAGGAACCTATCGCTTCCCACATTATATAGATAATAAATATTGCCGCTTTCCAGCGTCTGTGCCTCTGGCAGCGTTGGAGCGATGCGTGCCCATGCACTCTGCACGGCACAAACACTTACCATAATCAGTGTAAGTAATGTTCTGAATTTTCTCATAATCTTTTTGTTTTGGTTAATATTGTTGTTATACATTTTTTCATCTTCTTGCAATGGCTATCACTTCACCACCTTCTTTCCATTGACGATGTAAAGGCCCTTGCCGGGCTTCTCCACACGCACGCCCTTCAGGTTGTAGTACTGAAGGTCTTGCTGCTCCGCTTTCACGGAAGTCACGCCAGTCTCTTCGTCTGTGAGGGGGACAATGCTTCCAAAGCCGCTCCAAGGTGCCGTATTCTTATATGTTTCCAATGAAGCCGCTGGCACATGCAATGTGGCCTGATCAATAGGAGTCTTATTAAACAAGGGAGAACTATAGAACAGATCCGGACGTTCGTAGTAAGATTTTCCATTACTATTCTTCGTATCTGGAATGGCCTCTGCATAGCAGTAAAAGTCTTTAAGATTCGTACATCTATAGAAATTATCTACACCAATGAACTTTATACCATTTCCTATTGTAATAGTCTTCAAATTAGGACACCTGACGATACATTCACTTCCAATAGAATCCACACTATTAGGTATGCTCAGCGATTCCAAGTTCTCCACTTCATAAAAAACAGTCCTATCCAAAGTCTTTACGCCATTGGGAATGGAACAAGTAGTAATCCCGCTTCCCATAAAAGCAGCCTGCCCTATGATTGTCACATCTTTTGGAATCACCGTATTAAGGCAGCCTAAGATCAGTTTGTTTTCGGCTGTACTGATAATGGCATTGCAATTGTCGCGAGAATCAAATGTCGGGTTATTAGCATCAACTATTATGGATGCTAGACTAGGACAACCACTGAATGACTGATCATCAATAGTAGTTACTGTACTTGATAGACTGATAGAACTCAAAGAAAGACAACCCCAAAAGGCATTCCTGCCTATGCTAATCACTCCTTCTGGAATCACGATGCAGGTGAGGCTGCTACAATAAAGAAAAGCCCTGTCACCTACACTGGTCACACTATTGGGTATCGTAGTAGCAGAACATCCCAAAATGAGTGTATTCTTACTCGTCTCTATAATAGCGTTACAGTTATCACGAGAATCGTATACAGGGTTCCTTTCCTCCACGACTATGCTGTTGAGGCTGCTACAATAATAAAATGCACCTTCTCCTATTTTGGTCACACTTTTGGGAATAACAATATTGGTAAGGCTGCTACAACTACGAAAAGTGCCATTTTCTATACTGGTCACGCCATTAGGAATCACAATGCTGGTGAGGCTGCTGCATTCCCAAAAAGCATATTCCCCAATACTGGTCACACCCTCAGGAATCACGATAGTGGTGAGGCTGCTACAATCCTCAAAAGTGTATTTTTCGATGGCAGTTACACCATTAGGAATCACGATACTTACGAGGTTGCTGCAACTCTTAAATGCACCTTCTCCAATACTTGTCACGCTCTCAGGAATCACAACATTTGTGAGACTTCCACAACCTGCAAACGCATAAGGACTGATTGTGGTCAAACCACTAGGAATCGTCAGTTCGGTTATTTCCGTGTTTTCATCTAAATATAGATGTTTGGCCATATTTAATGGATTGGCACTTTCATTACCAAATTTAATTTTAAGCCATGCTTCAATATTAGGGACAATAACTTTCGTTAAACCACTACAGCCGTAAAAGGCATAAGAGCCTATTTCTGTTACACTTTCAGGAATCACGACGCTGATAAGGCCGCTGCAACCATTAAAAGCACTCTTTCCAATACTAGTCACGCTGTTAGGAATCACGATGCTGGTGAGGCTGCTACAACCAGAAAAAGCGAAATTTCCTATTTTGGCTACACCCTCAGGAATCACGATGCTAGTGAGGTTACTGCATCCTTCAAAAGCGGAATTTCCTATACTGGTCACACCATTGGGTATCGTAGTTCCTGAACATGCAAGAATGAGTGTATTTGTACTCGTCTCAATAATAGCGTTACAGTTATCACGAGAATCGTATACAGGGTTCCCATCCTCTACGACTATGCTGTTGAGGCTGTTACAACCATAGAAAGCCCCAATTCCTATACTGGTCACGCCGTTAGGAATCACGATACCGGTGAGGCTGCTACATTCAGAAAACGCTAAATTTCCTATCTTGGTCACACTTTCTGGAATTACAATGCTGGTGAGGTTGCTGCAGTATTGAAAGGCTGCCTCTTTTATTTCTGTCACGCCGTTAGGAATCACAACACTCGTTAGGCTGCTACAACGATCAATAGCCCCCTCTCCTATACTGGTCACGCTCTCAGGAATTAAGATGCTCGTTAGGCTGCTACAACCGGAAAAGGCCCAATCTTCTATACTTGTCACGCCGTTAGGAATCACAACACTCGTTAGGCTGCTACAACCATCAAAAGCCCCCTCTCCTATACTGGTCACGCTCTCAGGAATCAAGATGCTCGTGAGGCTGCTACAACCGGAAAAGGCCCAATCTTCTATACTTGTCACACTCTCAGGAATCACTATGCTGGTGAGGCTGCTGCAGTTACGAAATAAATTATCTTCAATGGTAGTTACGCCGTTAGGAATCACGACACTTGTTAGGCTGCTACAACCGGAAAAAGCCCAATTTTCTATACTTGTCACACTCTCAGGAATCACAATGCTTGAGAGACTTGTACAACCTTCGAATGCATGGTATTCTATACTAGTCACGCTCTCAGGAATCACGATGCTGGTGAGGCTGTTGCAACCTTTAAACGCATAACTTCCTATACTGGCCACCTTATACCCGTTTGCTTCTGCAGGGATAGTAATATTACCCACTGTCTCTACTGGAATTGCCCTAGGACTAGAATACCATCCTTCTCCGACACTGCAAGTCTTTGATTTTTCACTTGTCACCATGAAGGTCATGTCTATACCCTCCACAGTCTTTACGGTGAACACATCGCCATTGGCGGCCCAGAGAGCCGAAGTTGACATTAACGCTGTCAACATCAAAAAGAATTTAAGTCGAAATGCTTTCATAATCGTTTTGTATTTTAATAGTTGTTATTCATTTTTTTCATCTTCTTGCTGTGGCAATCACCTCACCACCTTCTTTCCATTGACGATGTAAAGGCCCTTGCTGGGTTTATCCACACGCACGCCCTTCAGGTTGTAGTACTGACAGTTTTGCTGCTCCGCTTTCACGGAGGTCACGCCAGTCTCTTCATCTGTGAGGGGGACAATGCTTCCAAAGCCGCTCCAAGGTGCCGTATTCTTATATGTTTCCAAAGAAGCCGCTGGCACATGCAGTGTGGCCTGATCAATAGGTGTCTTATCAAACAAGGGTAAACCGTAGAACCATTCTGGATGTTCATAGTAAGAATATCCATTACGATTTTTTGTATCTGGTATGGCCTCTGCATAGCAGTAAAAGTCTTTAAGATTAGTACATTTGCTGAAATTATCTTCGCCTATGAACTTTATGCCATTTCCTATTGTGATAGTCTTCAAATTAGGACAACCGTAGATACAATCACTTCCAATAGAATCCACACTATTAGGTATGCTCAGCGATTCCAAGTTCTCTACTTCATCAAAGGCTGTCTTTTCCAGAGTCTTTATACCATTGGGAATGGAACAAGTGGTAATTCCGCTTCCCCTAAAAGCAGACATTCCGATGATTGTCACATCGTTTGGAATTACTGTATTAAGGCAACCTAAGATCAGTTTGTCTTCGTCAGTCTTGATAATGGCATTGCAATTGTCGCGAGAATCAAATGTCGGGTTATTGGCAGCAACTGTTATGGATGCCAGACTAGGACAATAAACGAAAGCTTGGTTATCAATAGTGGTTACTGTACTTGATAGACTGATAGAACTCAAAGAAGGACAACCCCAAAAGGCATTCTTGCCTATGCTTATCACTCCTTCAGGTATCACAATGCTGGTGAGGCCGCTACAATAAAGAAAAGCCCTGTCACCTACACTGGTCACACTATTGGGTATCGTAGTAGCAGAACATCCCAAAATGAGTGTATTCTTACTCGTCTCTATAATAGCGTTACAGTTATCACGAGAATCGTATACAGGGTTCCTTTCCTCCACGACTATGCTGTTGAGGCTGCTACAATAATAAAATGCACCTTCTCCTATTTTGGTCACACTTTTGGGAATCACTATGCTTGTGAGGCTGCTACAGCCTTCAAAAGTGCCATTTTCTATACTGGTCACGCCATTAGGAATCACAATGCTGGTGAGGCTGCTGCATTCCCAAAAAGCATATTCCCCAATACTGGTCACACTCCCAGGAATCACGATAGTGGTGAGGCTGCTACAGCCGTTAAATGTATTTTTTTTAATAGCAGTCACGCCATTAGGAATCACGATGCTGGTGAGGCTGCTACAGCCACTAAAAGCCTCATCTCCTATACTGGTCACACTCCCAGGAATCACAATGTTAGTGAGGCTGCTACAGCCAGAAAAAGCGGAATTTCCTATACTATTCACACCCTCAGGAATCACGATAGTGGTGAGGCTGCTACAGGCACTAAATGTATATTTTTCAATAGCAGTCACGCCATTAGAAATCACGATGCTGGTGAGGCTACTGCAATTTCGAAAAGCGAACTCTCCTATACTGGTCACACTATTAGGAATCACAATACTGGTGAGGCTGCTACATCCCAAAAAAACAGCTTCTCCAATGGTAGTCACGCCATTAGGAATCACAATACTGGTGAGACTGCTGCAACCCTCAAAAGCACGTTCCCCAATACTGGTCACACTCTCTGGGATTACAACACTTGTGAGACCGCTGCAACCTGCAAACGCATTAGGAATAATCGTGGTCACACCATTAGGGATAGTCAGTTCGGTTATTTCCGTGTTTTCATCAGAATATAGATGTTTGGCAAAACTTAAAGGATTGGCATCATCATCACCAAAATTAATTTTAAGCCATGCCTCAATATTAGGAACAATAACCTTCATTAAGCCGCTACAGTAACCAAATGCATCAGAACCGATTTCTGTTACACTTTTTGGAATCACGACACTGGTGAGACTGCTGCATTTAAAAAAAGCTGCTTTTCCTATACTGGTTACGCCCTCAGGAATCACAACCTTTGTGAAGCCACTAAATTCCTGAAAAGCATAATCTTCAATAGTGGTCACACCATTAGGGATAGTTAGTTCAGTTATTTCCGTGTTTTCATCAGAATATAGATGTTTGGCAAATCTTAAAGGATTGGCATAATAATCACCAAAATTAATTTTAAACCATGCATCAATATTAGGGACAATAACTTTAGTTAAACCACTACAGCGAGAAAATGCATAAGAACCAATTTCTGTTACACTTTCTGGAATCACGACGCTGGTGAGGCTGCTACATCCTGTAAAAGCGTATTTCCCAATGGTGGTCACGCCATTAGGTATAACGATGCTGGTGAGGCTGCTACAATTATAAAAAGTGGAATAAGTTATTTCTGTCACACCACTAGGAATCACAATACTGGTGAGACTGCTGCAACCCTCAAAAGCACGTTCCCCAATACTGGTCACACTTTCAGGAATCACAACATTAGTGAGACCGCTACAACCTGCAAACGCATTAGGAATGATTGTGGTCACGCCATCAGGGATAGTCAATTCGGTTATTTCTGTGTTCTCATCAGAATAAAGATGTTTGGCCATCTCTAATGGATTGGCATCATATTCACCAAAGTTTATCTTAAACCATGAATCAATATTGGGAACAATAACCTTCGTTAAGCCGCTACAACCATAAAAGGCAGAAGAACCGATTTCTGTTACACTTTCTGGGATTACAATACTGGTGAGGCTGCTACAGCCAGAAAAAGCGGCATTTCCTATACTAGTCACTCCGTTAGGAATCACAACCTTTGTAAAGCCACTACAATCCTGAAAAGCATAATCTTCAATGGTGGTCACACCATAAGGGATAGTCAGTTCGGTTATTTCCGTGTTTTCATCAGAATATAGATGTTTGGCAAATTTTAAAGGATTGGCATTATTATCACCAAAATTAATTTTAAACCATGAATCAATATTAGGAACAATAACCTTCGTTAAGCCGCTACAGCCATAAAAGGCAGAAGAACTGATTTCTGTTATACTTTCTGGAATCACGACACTGGTAAGGCTGCTACACTCATAAAAAGCACGTTCTCCTATACTGGTTACACCTTCTGGTATAACGATACTGGTGAGGCTGCTGCATCTAAAAAAAGCTGATTTTCCTATACTGGTTACTCCCTCAGGAATCACAACCTTTGTGAAGCCACTAAAATCCTGAAAAGCATAATCTTCAATAGTGGTCACACCATCAGGGATAGTTAGTTCGGTTATTTCCGTGTTTTCATCAGAATATAGATGTTTGGCAAATCTTAAAGGATTGGCATAATAATCACCAAAATTAATTTTAAACCATGAATCAATATTGGGAACAATAACCTTCGTTAAGCCGCTACAGTCATTAAAGGCATAAAAGCCGATTTCTGTTACACTTTCTGGAATTACAATACTGGTGAGGCTGCTACAGCCAGAAAAAGCGGAATTTCCTATACTAGTCACTCCGTTAGGAATCTCAACACTGGTGAGGCTGCTACAGCCAGAAAAAGCGGCATTTCCTATACTAGTCACTCCGTTAGGAATCTCAACACTGGTAAGGTTGGTACAGCCACCAAATAAACCATCTTCAATGGTAGTCACACCCTCAGGAATAACAATGCTGGTGAGACTGTTACATTCACTAAAAACATTATCTCCTATACTGGTCACACCTTCAGGAATCACGATGCTGGTGAGGCTGCTACAGCCGTAAAAAGCCCACTCTCCTATACTGGTCACACCTTCAGGAATCACGATGCTGGTGAGGCTGCTACAATTTAGAAAAGCGTACTCCCTTATACTGGTCACCTTATACCCGTTTGCTTCTACAGGGATAGTAATATTACCCATTGTTTCCTCGGGAATTGCGGACAAATACCCTTCTTTCCCGACCATACAAGTTTTTGATTCTTCACTTGTCACCTTGAAGGTCATGTCTATACCCTCCACGGTCTTTACGGTGAACACATCGCCATCGGCGGCCCAGAGAGCCGAAGTTGACATTAACGCTGTTAACATCAAAAAGAATTTGAGTCGAAATTGTTTCATAATCGTTTTATTTTTGGTTAATACTATTGTTTGTTGTCTTAGGTTCGTATATACACACAGAAACGTGGAACTGCTATCGCTCCACATCCCTAGTATGAGGTCCTGAGAAAACCCGTAAAAAAAGATATAGGCACAACAGATCCACGCTATACACGTGAACCATTGCCGCTCCATCTTGTTTTTACTGTTTGAAATTTCTCAGGTTTCATACTACAAGATAGAAGCACAACGCTTCATTTTTATTCCCACGAAAGAAGCCCCCGCCCTGCTTTTTAAGGCCTCTTCCGGCCTTTACATGAACTTCGGCATGCACCTGCTTTCACAGGTTTGCGCTACAAAAGTAAAGAAAAAAATCATAACGACCAAATAATTCGCAATTTTTTTTTCATTTGATGATAAGGTCAAGGCAGATGGCAAAGGGACAATACTGTAACGTTTCAAATGCCTTCCATCACCCGTTCCGATGCTTTGCAGCCTCCGTTTGAATGCTTCGCAGCCTCCGTCCGGATGCTTCCTTACCCCTATAAGGAGGCATTCGGACGACTCGTGCAAAGCATCGGAAAGGGGCGTAGATGACGTTCGGACGACCCGTCCGAGACATTCCTTACTGATTTGAGGTTTCTTTCAGTCGCTTCGCTTGGTGAAAGAATTCTTAATCGCGTAGCGATCACTCTTAATTCTAAACTCTTAACTAAAAAATCCATCATCCCTCCCGTCGGATAGCGCTAAGCCCTTTATATAAAGGACTTTTGCTGTTTTCATCTCTCCCGTCATCCCTCCCGTCATCCCTCCCTTACCCCTCCCGTCACCCCTCCCATCGACTCCACCGAGGAAATTGTTTTAACATTTGGAAAAAATCTGAAATTATTACAAGGGAAAACTTGTAGGAATGAAAAATTTTTAGTACCTTTGCAACAAGTTAGCCCAGTTACTGGGCACGCTGTGAAAAACGCACTATAGTAGAATAAGGAGAAAGTTTCAAGTAACCATATTAACCATTAAAAACCATTTATCATGCCCAAAAACACGAAATCAAATGAGGCACTTACTGCTTCACAGGAGGCAACACTCGCCATCGAGTTGTTCCTCAACGAGAATTATCGCTTCCGCAGGAACATCCTGAACGGAAAGGTTGAATTTGCTATGCTGCCCAAGGAAACTGGGGCAAATCCCTCTGGCGCCTCTGATGAGGCTGAATTGAACTACAGGCCTCTGACACAGGCAGCCCTGAACAGCATCGTGATTCGTGCCAAGCGCGAACAGGTGCTCGAAAAGGGCAGTCCCAAAGCAGAGATTACGGAGTATGTGCAGTCCGAAGAGGTTCCCCTGTACAATCCCGTTCAGGACTTCCTGAGCAACCTGCCCCAATGGGACGGTCAGAACCACATCGCTCGCATCTTTGCCCGCATCCCTGGCATCACGTCCGAACAACTGAACTATCTGACCATCTGGCTGCGTTCGGCGGTGGCCCACTGGCTGCAGATGGATATGCTGCACGGCAACGAATGCGTCCCCACGCTGATTGGTGCACAGGGCTGTGGCAAGACCACCTTCGTGCGTCGTTTGCTGCCTGGGCGAGATATTCTTGGCCTGTTTCCGTCAGCCAGAGGAGGGCGAGGTAGTGAAGACGATGAACTGTGACGATATGATTGGTATCATGCAAAAAGACTATCCCACGCTGCAGAATACCATTGGCAACAAGGTCAGGCTCGGCAAGACTATCAAGGCCCTCGGCTTCAAGCACAAGGAACATTCCCACATATCTTACTACGAGGTCGTTCCCTTGAAGGCTGCATGAGGGTGACGGGAGAGATAAGGGAGAGATATGGGAGGGATGAAAATAATCCCTCCCGTGCTCAAACCCCTTTGTACAAAGGCTATCCCAGCGATGACGGGAGAGATGAGGGGATTTTATCGCTTCATGCACATCCTGTCCCACTTCGGCAGTAGCGATGGCATCCGATTCGACCACTACAAAATGGACTTGGAGTTTGGAATTGGAGGGACAGTTTTTTGATTCATCCACGATTCATTCTGATATTTAACTTAACAGGCTGAAGTCAATTGTCTTCAGCCTGCTTTGTGCTTATAGGTTATCGCTTGTATGTATTCTCACACTCCCAGCACCACAGCAGGGTCGATATTCAGTTTGCGACTTATCTCCCTTCCTATTTTCAACGAGGGCTCGCTCTTGCCGTTCATGATTTCGCTGACACGGGCATTGCTGAGGCCAAGCATTTCTGCGAGTTTGGTCTGTGTGATGCCCATTTCATAGAGGCGTAGTTTGATAACATCTATCAGCGTTGGTTTGCTGATGGGATAGTGAACATCCTCATACTCCTCCACCATATCAGAAATCATATCCAACTCCAGATAGTTGGGATCATCTGCCGGAGTAGAGTCGTTGACCACTTTAAGCAGTTCATCAATTCGTTTCATCGCTGCTCTATAGGCAGCTTCGCTCTTAATCTGTGCCATACCTATATATTCTTTATGTCCTTAATTGCGTCATACTCTGAATGTGTTCCAACAAAACGGATTGGGTACAAATATAGTATTGATTTTCATAATTACCAAATATTTTTCGGAAAATCTTAAAATAAACTTGGGGTGCATGCTTTTTTTGCTAACCCAATAGGTAATCTATGAGTCGCGCGTGTGTGCGTGTATAAACAGCAGAGTCGTTTTTTATCAGATAGTCTTTTTTCGGGTAAGTAAGGGGGTAAGAAGAAAAAAAGTGGCGGTAAATTTGTGACACTCGGAATAATGTTGTACCTTTGTCGGCTGGAAACCCTAAGAACAAAACTATAAGATAATGAAAACAGAAAAGACAAAAAAACTCAACGCTAAACAGCAGGCGTATGCACAGAAAGAGGAACAGAAGGGACGCAACGTGGTGAATTGGATCTTCGGCGTGCTCATCCTCCTGGGCGTGCTCTATCTGGTGTTCTCCATCTATAACGGCTAAGCCATGAGCGGAATGGAGATAGAGCGGAAATTCTTGGTGCGCGGCGACGACTACAAGCGCTGCGCACACAAGAGTTACCGTATCAGGCAGGGCTATATCAGCAGCGGACAGGGGCGCACGGTGCGTGTGCGTATTCGCGACAACCAGGGCTTCCTGACCATCAAGGGACCATCGCTGGACGGGGGGCTGAGCCGTTATGAGTTTGAGAAGGAGATCACGCTCGATGAGGCCGAGCACCTGATGCAGTTGTGCGAGCCGGGCACCATCGACAAGACGCGGTATCTGGTGAAGAGTGGTCGGCATGTCTTTGAGGTGGACGAGTTCTATGGTGACAACGAGGGGCTGGTGATGGCGGAGGTGGAACTGTCGTCAGCGGATGAACCGTTCGAAAAGCCCGATTTCATCGAAAAAGAGGTGACAGGCGACCGCCGTTACTACAACTCTCACCTGCGAAAGAATCCTTATAAGTTGTGGAAGGAAGAGGGTTAATTTTTACATTTTATAATTGCCCGTAGGGCCATTCCTGCTCCTACGGCCAGGGTGACGCCAACGGCGTCGGCCAGCCAGTCGAGCCACTCGCCAGAACGGGTGGCGGTGCAGTATTCTTGTGCCAGTTCGATGAGGCCGCCCATGAGCACAGGCATCAGCCAGGCCCAGAAGAAGAGTTTTTCCCAGTCGAGGTGCCGATGGCGGCGCAGGTACTCTATCCAGATGACGGTGCACATGCCTCCGTACATCACGAAGTGGGTCCATTTGTCCAGGAAGTCGATGTCGGGCAGTTCCAACTCCTTGGGTGGCATGAACCAGATGGACAGATACCAGACGAGGGCTATGGATAGCAGCGAGAGGGGGTAGTTTTTTATAAAATGCAGGGCAAATTTCATGATGACGTTATAATTTGCGTGCAAAAGTACGAAAATATTTATAATTCATAAGCCTTTTTCAAAAAAAGCAGCACGGCCAGGCGTGAAATTCATAATTATTGTTTAATTTTGCACACGATAACAGAAGAATTACAGCATGAATCAGGCAGAAAGAGCGAATTTCGGGACTAAACTGGGCATCATACTGGCCACGGCAGGTTCGGCCGTAGGACTGGGTAACGTATGGCGCTTTCCTTATATGACGGGTCAGAATGGAGGAGCAGCCTTCATCTTGATATACATCGTGTGTGTGCTGGTGCTCGGCATACCGTGTATGCTCAACGAGTTTATCATCGGACGCAGGGCGCAGGCCAACACGGCGCGGTCGTATGCCAAACTGGCCAATGGCACGCCCTGGCGACTGATAGGCTACTTCGGCGTGTTCACCGGCTTCCTGATCACCGCCTACTATGTGGTGGTGTCTGGCTGGTGCCTGCAGTATATCTATGCCTCGGTGGCCGGCCATCTGCATGGCGATGCGGACTATGTGAGGAACTACTTCGAGACGTTCTCGTCGCATCCCTGGAAACCGGTGGTATGGATGCTGGTGTTCATCCTGTTGTGCCACTTCATCATCACGCGTGGCGTGCAGAAGGGTATTGAGCGAGGCTCGAAACTCATGATGCCCCTGCTCTTCATCCTGCTGGTCGTCATCGCCGTGGCCTCGTGCATGTTGCCAAACGCAGGCAAGGGCATCAGTTTCCTGTTCAGTCCTGACTTCTCCAAGGTTGACGGCGACGTGCTGCTGGGGGCTCTCGGACAGGCGTTCTATTCGCTCAGCCTTGGCATGGGCTGCCTGTGTACATACGCCAGTTATTTCAGGCGTGACACCCATCTCACCAAGTCGGCTGTGCAGATTGTCTCCATCGACTCGCTCATAGCCATCCTGGCCGGGCTGATGATATTCCCGGCCTTCTTCTCCATCTATCCGCAGGCCGGCGAACTGCTGTCGAGCACCGATCCCAATGTCGTCATGCAGTACAGCGGTCCTGGCTTGGTGTTCATCACCCTGCCCAACGTGTTCCAGCAGGCCTTTGCGGGAATGCCCGTGGTAGGCGAGGTGGTGGCATTGCTGTTCTATGCCCTGCTGTCGCTGGCCGCCCTCACATCGCTGATGTCGCTCCATGAGGTCAGCACCGCCTTCTTCCATGAGGAGTTTCACATCTCCCGTCAAAAGGGTGCTGCCTGGGTGACTGCCCTCTGTGCCTTCATCGGTGTGGGATGTGCCCTGTCGTTTGGCGATACCCGTTCGTGGCTGATGCTCGACGGCAGGTCGATGTTCAACTGGTTCGACTTCTTGACGGGACAGATCTTCCTGCCCCTGGGCGGCTTCCTCACCTGTCTGTTCCTCGGGTGGTATGTGCCACGCACGGTGGTGAAGGATGAGTTTACCAATGGCGGTACGCTTCGCGGACGTCTGTTCGGCGTCTATCTCTTTGCCATCCGTTTTGTCTGTCCGCTATTCATTCTGCTCATCTTCCTTCATGAGTTAGGCGTGATATGAACTGGAGGGGCGTGCTTAGTCTTCGCAAGAGCGACCGCCGCGTATTGCTGGTCTTGCTCGCCGTGCTGGTGGCGGTATTTGCTGCGTTGTTCCTGTTCGACGAGCCCCCTGCCGCAGAGACGGCGGTGCCAGCGGGGAAAGATAGTCTTGTGACGGAAAACGCTGATTCCATCGAGAATAAATCGCCGCGCTATTACCGTGTGGATAGTCCCTCGCCAGAGCGCTTCGCCTTCGACCCTAACACAGCCGACAGCACCCAACTGTTGCGACTGGGGCTGCAGCCCTGGCAGGTGCGCAACATCTATAAGTACAGGGCTGCAGGCGGCATCTATCGTAAGAAAGAAGACTTCGCACGGCTCTATGGACTCACGGTCAAGCAGTATCGCGAACTGGAACCCTATATCAGCATCTCTGCCGACTATCAGCCTGCCTCGACACTGGTAAAGAAAGAGGAGGAACAACGAGACGTGACGAGGGACACCCTCACGCCTGCCTTGCAATACCCGGTGAAGATAGCCGAGGGCGAGACCATAGACCTGAACTGTGGCGACACGGCGGTCTATCGACAGGTGCCTGGCATCGGCAGTTACTTCGCCCGTCGGATTGCTGACTACCGACAGCGGCTGGGCGGCTTCGTCAGCGTCAGTCAACTCGATGAAATCGATGATTTTCCGCAGGATGCCAAGAAATACTTCGTGGTGGACAATGCCCAGCCACAGCGGCTGATGATCAACCGGCTGTCGCTCAACCAACTGAAGCGGCATCCCTATATCAATTTCTATCAGGCCAAGGCCATCGTTGACCGCCGTCGGACAGACGGGCCCCTGCACGACCTGAGCGAACTGCGTGGCTCGCGCGACTTCCCTGAAGAGGTGATCCGCCGCCTGGCACCGTATGTGGATTATACGGAGTAAAAACGGGAGTAAAAGCGGGAGTAGAAGCGGGAGTAGAAGTGGGAGTAGAAGCCGGAGTAAAAATGGGAGTAAAAACGGGAGTAAAAGTGGGAGTGATATGATAGGAAAAATAAAGATAGTGTTTTGCAGTCTGCTGTTAGCCCTGAATGCAGCAGGACAGGAAGCGATGCCTTCTGACACGATGGTGGTGGATAGTGTCAAGAAGAAACATACGCTGATGGACCGTATTCATCAGGTGCAGGCATTCCTGGACAAGAGAGCCAAGTCAAGCGTCGACCCGAACTTCATTGAGGTGCCGGAAAAGCCGTGGAGGGTCATTTTCAGAAACAAGAATCATGATGTCGACGTGGAATACAGTGATATCTTCTTTGACCCGACATACAATGAGTCGACGGAGTGGAAACTGCTCTTCGAACCGCCAATGGGCTCTTCCATTGGCATCTGGGTGGGCTATCGTGGTACTGGCATCTCCTTTTCCCAGTCGCTCAATAACAATTCAGGGCGCTATTTCTCCATCAGCAGTACGGGTGCAAGATATGGATTCAACTTCAGGTTGAGACGCTTCAATACGAGCAAGGCACAACTTACTGGTACTACTTACGAACATAATTTCGATAATCGTGAATCTACGGTTGACACGACAGGACTGGTGCAGTCGCCTGTATGGATACGCTCCGTCTATGTCAACGGATACTATGTGTTCAACGGGCGCCGTTACTCCCAGGCTGCCGCCTACAACCAGTCGGTCATCCAGCGTCGCTCCGCAGGATCGTTCCTGCTTGGTGCCACGTGGTATCAGTCGTCGTTCGACTACTCCGACGTCGCCAATGGCTTCTTCATGATGCTCGGACACGGCGTGCATCGCATCAAGGTGCACCAAGCCAACATCGGCTTCGGCTACGGCTACAACTTCGTGCCCTGCCGAGGCCTGGTTATCAACGCGATGGCCATGCCTACCATCAGCGTCTATAACCGCGTGAAGGCCTATAAGTATGACTTCAACTACGACTTGTCCACCGAGGATGACGTGGACGACTACGGCTCATGGAACCGCGAGACGAAGACTTGGGAGAACGGAAAGACGCACAAGTCACTTCTGTTTATCGAAGATGCAGAGATTGATAACGTAGGCGAGTATTTGGACTATTGGGACATGCCTGCAGAGACGACCTACAGCATGTTCAATGTCAATGTCGACCTGCGATTCGGTATTGCTTACAACTGGAAGAACTGGTTCATAGGTGCCCAGGGGCAGTTCAACAACTTCTCTTATAAGAAGGACGAGAACAGGGTCCGCATCGTCGACACCTATTTGCAGGTCTCCTTGGGCGTAAGGTTGTGATAGAGGCATGAAAAAAAGTGGTCAAGATTGACCACTTTCAGTCGGGATGAGGCGACTCGAACGCCCGACCCCTACGTCCCGAACGTAGTGCGCTACCAACTGCGCTACATCCCGATTTTTTTTTCTGTGCTATTATGGTGCAGCCCATAATCGCAGCCGGTTTTTGATGAAACCGGCTGCAAAGGTACAACATTTTCTGATATTCCACAAGTTTTTCTTGAAAAATTTGCGAGTGTAACGAAAAAGCGTGGTCTTGGCCTGAATACCTTTCTTGCGTTCAAAGCAGTTCTGGCAGTTGGTACAGTTTGGTGCCGTTGGAGCCTTTGATGAGAATGAGGTGTCCCTCTGGTCGTGCTTTC
>Ga0310695_10004687_pt1 | contig 24808 bp, 18 predicted proteins | sample RumenRJG_04DNA_FD_203882 | JGI IMG/M metagenome (GOLD analysis project Ga0310695, IMG submission 203882) | Bovine rumen microbial communities from Lethbridge, Alberta, Canada - RJG_04 (v2) (version 2) | ecosystem: Host-associated > Mammals > Digestive system > Stomach > Rumen | place: Canada...
ATGTCAGGCAATTGCCTGACTTACACCCTCTACCTCTGGGAGAGGGTTGAATTTGTTAATGAACGAATGTGAATTTACAAATTCGGGTGAGGGTTTCTTGTTGGGCTGAAAGCCCAACTTACATATAAACATGTCATTGCGAACCCGACAGGGTGAAGCAATCCAGCCGTTTTAAATTATTTCATAATACAAATCATTCCAATTCGGATTATTTATTTCTATCAAATCGAGTTTTGCTTTACGGCTACCGCCTTTTAGTTGTTTTTCTCTTGCTATTGCAGAATTAATATCATTAGATACTTCGTAATAACCCAATTTATCAACACTATATTTTTGAGTAAATCCTTTTACTAATTTATTTTTGTGTTGCCAAACTCTTTTGACAAGGTCGGAAGTTACACCAACATATAGAGTACCATTCTTTTTGCTAAACAAAATATAAACATAATATTGATTTGATACGCTCATAACCGTATTATAGGCTGGGTTGCTTCGTTGGTCAATCCTTTGACCTCCTCGCAACGACATGCACCATGTCATTGCGAGCCCGTCAGGGCGTGGCAATCCAGCCATTTAATTTGTTAATACCCCCAAACATCTGAATTTTCGTTGAGAAATCCATTGCCTCCTCGCAATGACAGACATATTTACTGTAACATTGTATATAGTTACCAAAATAAATATAAGCATTGTATTGACAATGTAAATAAAATAGTTCATAATGTAAGTAGAGGTATTGAATATGGAACAGACAAATATTAATATCAGAATTGATGCAAAATTAAAAAAACAATTTGATACTTTATGTAATGAACTTGGTTTAACTATGACTACTGCCGTTAATATTTTTGCGCGCACTATGGTTAGAGAGCAGAGAATACCTTTTGAAGTAGGTTTAAATACTCCGAACAAAGAAACACTTGCTGCCATAAAAGATGTTCAGACTGGAACAAATTTGTTTGGTCCGTTTGACAATACAGAAGATTTATTTAAGGATTTAGATGCTTGAAGTTCAATATACATCAAGGTTTAAAAAAGATTATAAACTTATAAAAAAAAGAAAATATGATATTCAAAAATTGAAAGATGTTATTTCAATTTTGTGTAATTGTGAGTGTCTGCCACAAAAATTTAAAGACCACGAACTTAGCGGAGATTACAAAGGATTTAGAGAATGCCATATTGAACCTGATTGGTTATTAATATACAAAATAAGTGATAATACACTAATTTTGACTTTAACCAGAACAGGAACTCATAGCGATTTATTTCAAAAATAATATGTGCGGAATTGTCATTGTGAGTGCATAGAATGAGCGTAGCAATGACATGTGAGGAGTCCCAATGGATACCCTTCTCCCGTCGGGAGAAGGTGTGCGTAGTGCGGATGAGGGGTTGGATAATGTCATCCTGAACTTGTTTCAGGATCTCACCCCAAATGCGGAAGATGTGAGATTCCGAAATAAATTCGGAATGACATTTTTATAATTATAGCTATAAAGTAAGTTGGGCTTTCAGCCCAACAAGAAACCCTCACCCGAATTTGTAAATTCACATTCGTTCATTAACAAATTCAACCCTCTCCCAGAGGTAGAGGGTGTAAGTCAGGCAAATGCCTGACCTACACGCTTACGATTTATTTGTGCGTAGTTGTACATGATGAAGTGATATTCATATTATATGAGTATGAACCTGAGCAACTTTCACTTATTTTTTCCCAGTACCATTCTCCGTTAGAATTTGTTTTGTTCATTACATAAAAATACACTTTGCAGCCACAAGCGATGGAAGAATTATGGTTATCTCTCTGCCAGTCAGTATATGATGCACTACAAGAACCATTCCCATTGCCAGATTTCTTTTGCAAAGGTGGTTGTCCACCGTAAACTAAACATTGCCCAGGCCATATATCAATATACAACAAATTATGACCAATACACATGTTAGAGGTTGAATTAGTCGTCCATTTTGCTTCATATTGAGAGTATCCACCATGTCTTGAACAAGAAACATTCCAAGTTAATGTGCCCTTACAGTTTGTAGAAGTACAAGAGCTCTTACAATATACAGAACTTCCGTTATATTTATAATGATAGAACCCTGAATAATCAGCGCAACATTTATCTGCAATTGTCTTATTAGAAGTTAATACGCCTGCATCTTCCCATTCTTTACAACATGCTTCTGAAATTTTCGATGAAGATGGACCCGAGCCACAATCAGGACAATAGCTACTGTTATTACAAAAGCCTCCGTTAAAACTGTTTCCCCATGTAGGGTCTCCTTTACAACATTTGCAACAATCTTTCTTTTCTGCATCCGTTAATGAGCCTCTCCCACTTGCATAATTTGCGCACTTACTCCCAAGCCGCGCATAGCAACACGAATATTTATAATAATTAGGACTACTCGAACTCCCGCAGCAATAACTTCTACTTGAGTTATCACTACAGCAGTTATTTTTGAGGGTAGAGTCAGAGGGTTCAGAGCTACAGCAAACTGATTGCCCGGTGGAAGATTTTCTAAAGGTACTATCACCGCAGCAAGTAGTTTTATAAGATCCACTTAGATACCCCCATGAGTACAGACTTGAGCAGCAAGAAGAAAGTGTAGGCTGACTGCCTCCTTGGAATCTCCATGCTTTGCAACTATCAGATGAACCGCAAGTGAATCCTGCACTTGAGTAGTAATAATCAGCGCATTTATTTTTTTCGCCGCCAAAAGAGCAGGATCCGCCGTAGTAAGAAGGGTTATACCACCATACACCGTTGGATTTGACATAATCACAACAACCGTAGGAACCCGGTGTAAAGTTCCAAGAAGAACCGTAATAAGTTCTGCAACAGTATGATTTCCAGGTGGAATTACCTGAACCGCCTGAGACTAAGCCATAGCTATTATTACAACAATATGCAGCCGAGTTTGTAGTGTATTTATAAGAAGAATAAATCCCTGTAGAGTAAGTACCTGATTTATAGCAAGGAGCCTTACATTCGTCCATATATGTTCCAAGATATGAAGAATATCCATCATCTCTGCCGCTTAATGACTGACAACAAGTAGAACCAGATCCGGCAAAAAGTTGACCCTGTTCTGAGGTGCCGCGAATTTTCGCACAACAAGCCTGTCTTATGCTACCTGATAACGAATTAATATTCCCATTTTTACAACAAGCATTTTTCCAAGTAGATGTATTCCAGTTATTTGACATCATTGTTGAATCCAAACAACAAGATGGCAAATTCCATACACTTGAAGATTTTGAAGCCCTTGCTGCACATGTACACTGATTGGTAGAATAATAGTTACAACAATAATTGTTATTTGCACTTGTCACTGTTGAACCGTTACAACATCTTGTAAACCAATTACCGTTGTATGCACTGCCGTCCTGACTATTTACGCAGGCACATTGCGCACTGCTTTTATACTTACAACAATAGTGACTGCCGGCGGTTGTTATTGTCGAACCGTTACAACACCTTGTAAACCAATTTCCGTTGTATGCACTACCGTCTTGACTATTTACGCAGGCGCATTGATTTGCATTATAATACTTACAACAATAGTGGTCACTTGCGGTTGTTACTGTCGAACCGTCACAACAATGGGTTATATATCCGCCGCCGACTCTTGCCAAACCGGTTGATGAATTTGAACAACAACTTGCATTTCTGAATTCATCTCTTGACAATCCGCCAGGATTTGCACTGGTACAACATACAGAATTCCAGTTCGCTTCCCCGCGTTTTGCTTTTTGATCGGCACAACAAGCAGTCGATGATTTGAAATAATCACTGAAACGCAACCTGTACTGTTCTTCGCAATCACAATATGTTTTGCCTGTCTGACCTGACAATTGACAACATCTATCTCTAAATGTTCTTCCGCCAAAATTATTTGTATAGCCTGCCGCTTTTGCAGCATTACAACATTTTTGCGTAGCCAATCTCGTTGTTTCTGCCGCATTTGCGCAGCAACGATAATCTTCATTCCCGGATTTTAATGTTGCTTCGGAGGTACCTGCACTTGAACAACAGTAATTTCTGTAATCCGCAAGACCTAATGTATTCAATGAAGATGTCCCGCTTGTAATATTACCGTCGCAACAAGCCTTGCGCCATACCTGATCGCTATCCTTATAATGTTGTGATTGCATTGTCGAATCTTTACAACAAGTCGGCAAATTATACATTGAAGTATTCCAGGTGTTACTTCTTATACGGCAGGCATCAGGACCGTCAGGACATACACCGTGCAATTTACAACATGCAGTTTTGTATGCATCATTTATTGTTTCTTTATCGTGGCTCTTCCACGCGCCTGTCTTGCCCGTATCGTAAGCCTTGAACGCTTCACAACACGCTTTGGTTGGAACTATACCCGATACCGCACCGTTTGATGTATTTACAGTCGTTTGGTTCGGAATACAACAATTTATATTATTCTGACTTGAACCGCCATTACCTGATTTGAATGTTTGATCTTGTGAAGCATTACAACAGCCGCTTCTGTAATCAGTATAACTTGCATAACCTGCAATATTATTACCCGCAGGATTTACAGGTGAATAAGCACAACAATTATTCTTCCAAATTGCCTTAGTTCTGTTTACGGCGGTACTTGAATTTACCGGACTCTTATTTGTTGCAAGTGCTCTGTCAGTACAACATCTTGAAAAATCATAGTTTATATTTGACATTGATTCAGGTGTGTTCCACCTTATTGCACAAGAATCAGGACAGTAGTTATTTGCACTGTTTGAACCTGCCGCAGTACTCTTGTTGCAGCAATAGGTCATATAATCATTGCTTAATGTGTTGCCGTCCCAATCTTTCCACGCATTTGAACTGCCTTTTGAACGGAACATCTTACAACATTCTACATTCGGATTTGTTGAATCAGGGAAACAACAATACTCAAAATTTACTGATGTATTACCTTCCCCTCGTCTTTGTCTGTCTGAACTTGCTCCCGCACAACAGAACTGACGATATGCAGCATTTTTACCGGATACATGTGATTGATAATATGCAGGATTATCGCAACATCCGTTCTTCCACGCAGATGTCGGTAAATCCTCATTTGCTTTTATCAATGACCAATTTAAACAACAACCGTTTGCTATATCTGAACTCAATTTTGACGGAGTTACACCATAACCGTATCGCCCGCCGCACATCCATAATTCTTCGCAATTCAATCCGTCTTTATGACCATAAGCCTGACAACACGCCGCCTTATAGTATTTTGACAAAGACCCGCCATCATTATTCTTCCAATCTCTGCCTGCAAAATAATCACAGCACTCTTTCTTTGGGGTATTACTTGAATTCCATGTGAATCGGTTATTATTATCCGTTATTGACGGATGGTCTGCCATATCCGGATCACAACAATACTGTCTGTTATTTGAATTATTTACATTCGCAGCATTCTTACTGTTCGGATTATCCGCATTATCACTGTTTCTTGTATAATCCTTATCCGTACTGTTTGCTTTATGATTTGAGGTATTACTGTCAAAACAACAATACTTCCTATACTCTACATTGCTTGAATACTGAGTTGGCATATTACAACAGTTTTTCTTCCATTTATCGTCATTTGTGTTAAGACCGGATTTTGTACAACATCCCTCAGTCCAGTTTCCCGTTATCTTACAACATTTTGACTCTGTTTCATAATAAGGGTTGTTTGTTGACAAATTCCCACCCTTAAAACCGTAACAACAATGACTCTGCCAATTATCATCCCTGTGCTGTGAGCCTGAAGTATATTGCCTGTCTAATGTTTCACAACATTCATTCTTTGTAGCACTGAAATACTGCCAAGAATCCCTGTTTGCACCCTTTGATGGCGCATTTGATAAACAACACGCAGCATTATAAGTCGCATCTGAAGGATATTTTGCTCTGGTTAACTTACAACAGTTTTTCTGCCATTGCCCTTCCGTATTTGCCTTATGTCCGTTATAATTATTATCCCCATGTGCGCAACAGCCGTCCCAACGCTTATTATTCCAAAAAGCGTTACTTTCGCCCAAAGCGTTCGGTACCGCAAAACAACACTGTATATGAGGATCTACATTATTATTATATATAGAGTTTGGCATACAACATTGTGCAGCCCAATTAACAACAGGAGATGCCGGATATGTCTGGGATGCCATACCGTCTGTTTGATGCGAACAACACTGTGGCTTATTCTTGTGCTTGTCGTATTGACAACACCTTCTCAATGCCTGCCCGTGTTGCAATTTTACTGCCCCTAATTGACCAACCAAATAATCACAACACAACTCATCTTCTTTTTTATCACTCTGTGCCTGATTTACCGTACAACAACGATTCAATACCGCAATACTTTTTGCGTCAGTTTTATTCTCTGTATATTTTATCCCTCGAATATTACCATGGCAGCACCCGTCAAATGTCCCGCCGTTTACATTGTAATCATGTTTTGTATAGTAATCCAAACTCGAATTTATATGTTCATATTTCCATTTACAACACTGATCCGAATTATTCTTTGGCAAACGACAACAATACTTATTATACGCATTATTTTCACCCTGAGCATCAATACCGTTTACTGCCTCGTACATACAACAAGCATCATCCGGCTCTCTTATCTCATTCCTTCGTGATACCGTGTTACAACATTGCTCACTGTTATTATTCTGCTCACACGCAGGTTTGCAAGCCGAAAATTCAGCATAAATCGTCGGATACTTTGTACAACAATTACTGTCTGCTGTTAATTGCAATTTCCCACTTTGAATATTTTTTCTGCAACATCCTTCCGTCTCAGGATGAACCGAACAACAATAATCACTGACACTATCAGGAGCACAACAGTTCGGATCATGTTTACCCTGTGCCTCTATCACTGCACAACACTCATCCCCCGGACCCGTTATTGCATGGTTTGTACATTCGTCTATCTTACAATTCGGATCTTTTGCCGGATCACAAGGCGCTGTCCCCGGATAACATATTAAATGGTTCGCCCCCGTTGATGAATCTCTATACCACGGACAACAAATATCTTCCTTCCCGGATGCCACAAACCCTTCTCGCTTACAACATTCCTCTCCTCGCGGATTAACCTTACAAGGATCCTTTTCTATCTCTCCGCAATCTTCTCCCTCACAAGGAGCAGGTGGATCAGGTACAATAACCCTTGTCGGCTCTTCTTCGGTGAACACCGCTTTTTGCTTTAAGTTTATTGCAAATGTCCTTAAATCTCTACCATATATATTAGGTCCTTTGGGACCGTTTAAGTCTATCCAGCCCTGTATTTCTTCAGTCCCGCTCGCATTTTTAATCTGAGGTTTTAAACAAATACTGACACCGTTTTTCAAAAGCGCACAAGCACCCTTTATATCTTTGATATCAAATTCTACTCTGTCATTATCCTTATACTCATAATACTGCCCTCCAAAACAATCTCCGGGCTCATCGCCACAGTATTTAACCACTTTCATATATTTGTTAATGTACGCACCGGCATTATTTGAATAACTGCCAGAGTCACTTTCTACATACATCATTGTATTCGATATGTCTTCTTTATTTTCACTGACAGGTAACCCCTCCAATGAATTCAACATCTGCTTTACTTCTGTATCATAAGATAATGCAAATGACTTATTCTGCGCTCTGGTTGTTATTACTGGCAATATCAACACCGCAATTACGGCTATTACACCTAATGCTATTAATACTTCCGTAAGAGAAAATCCCTTTTTATTCCCAAAAAACTTATTGCTAAACACAGACAAACTCCCGCCCAAAAGTGACCCTTTATGCGTCATTATTTTTTCCTCGCGATTCTTAATATTTTTTGTCATACGTATGTATATTAATTATAACATCAACCCATGCCTCAGTCAATGATAGAAAAGCCATATATGTCAAATGTTTTTACAAATTTTAATCTATTTTTTTTGCTATAAAAAACAAAAGAATAAGTATATTCTTGCCTAAAATTTTTCACCGTTATAGAATAATTAGTATGGTTTAAATTAATTAGGGATAGGAAGATATGAAACACGAAATAAAAGTTTGTATGGGAAGTTCTTGTTTTGCAAGAGGGAACATTAATAATCTTGAATACATAGAAAATTTTATCAAAGACAACAATCTTGATGCAGAACTTGATTTGGTCGGTTCTCATTGTCAAAATAAATGTGAAAACGGACCACACATTACTGTTGACGGAAAAGATTATGATGAAGTCGATGAAAACAAATTGAAAAATATTCTTGACGGATTATTATAAATATATATATTGATTATTAGGGGTTAAGATATGACAAAACAGCATCCGGTTTATACTTTAACAAACGAATGTAAAGACTGCTACAAATGTGTCAGGCATTGTCCTGTAAAAGCAATCAAGATAGAAAACGATCACGCATCTGTTATTGCGGAAAAATGTATTTCCTGCGGACACTGCGTTCAGGTTTGTCCGACAAATGCAAAATGCGTAAGGACGGATTTGGAAAAAGTCAAAAATTTATTTATCGCCAAAAAAGATGTTTATGTTTCTCTTGCTCCATCCTGGCGTTCGGTTTTTGAAAATTCTGCAAAAAAAATGATTGCCGTTCTAAAAAAATTAGGATTCAAAGAGGTATCGGAAACAGCGTTAGGCGCGCAAGAAGTTTCTATACATGACACTGAAATTTTAAATAAAATGGAAAAGGGACTTCTAATTTCAAGTGCTTGTCCTGTAATCGTAGATTATATAAGGCTCTATAAACCGGAGTTTGCAAAATACATAACACCTGTCGGCTCACCTGCAAAAACGCATGCAAAAATGTTGAAAAATATTTACGGCAATGATATTGCCGTTGTATTTATCGGACCATGTATAGGAAAAAAAAATGAAGCAGATGAAGATGACGGTCTGATTGATGTTTCAATAACATTTGAAGAACTCAAATATTGGATAGCAGATGAAATCGGAGATATTTCGAGTATTAAGAGAGAAAATGATTACGAGTTTGTTCCATATAGTGCCCACGAAGGTACTTTATACCCGATTAACGGCGGTATGAATGAAACAATTCGTAAAGTTGGAATTAAACCGGAAGTTCAACTAATGGAAATCTGCACAATTCCCGCATTTGAAAAAGCATTAGAAAATCTTGACCCTGAAAAACTTGCAATGCCTGTCTTTGTAGAGGCTTTGGCTTGCGATTCGGGTTGTATAACAGGTCCCTGCATAGCATCAAATAAAGCAAGTATCAGTTCTATTTCGGATGTAATGTATAAGGTTAAAGTTCGTGATAATATTCCGCAACAGGCAACAACCGTTGTAGAGTGTAAGTATGAGCCAAAGGGAGTCGTAAATTCCCGTTATACGCTTGAGGAAATTAAATCAGCACTCAAAAAAATCGGAAAACACACAGATGAAGATGAACTAAACTGCGGAGGCTGCGGTTACAGTTCATGCAGAGAACTTGCAGTTGCGTTGTTAGACGGGGTTGCAGAAACCTCCATGTGCGTTTCTTATATGAGAAAAATTGCAATGAGAAAAGCTGCGGCAATGCTTCGTTGTATGCCGTCTGCAATCGTTATGGTTGATAACAATATGAATATTCTTGAAGCAAACGACAGTTTTATGAAGATGTTTGCAGGAGATATGTACGAAATATTTAAATCAAGACCTGACGGAATGACAGGAGCAGCGTTAGACAGAATCGTTGATTTTTCGGATTTGTTCGCAACAATTCTCAAAACGGGAAAAGAATTGCACAAGGAACATTATGCAATAAAAGACCGTTTGTACGATATAAATGTATTCACAATAGAAGAAAACGAAATTGTCGGTGCGGTTATAACAGATGTAACCCAAACAGAAACAACAAGGGAAAAAATTTCCGAAAAAGCAAGAGAAGTTATTTCCAAAAATATTTCTATTGTTCAAGAAATCGCCTGCCTGTTGGGTGAACACATGGTTGAAACCGAAACACTTTTAAATTCTATTGCAAACGATTATGACGACAAATCTGAAAGTGAAAAGTAATGTTTATTGATATTGATTGCCACCAGATAAAAAAATACAATCAAAATGCTTTCGGGGATTACTTTGTATCAAAAAGATATCCTGATGAAGAAAGACTTATTGCTGTTTTATCAGACGGGTTGGGCTCTGGAATTAAAGCAAACATTTTATCCTGTATGACCGCAACAATGCTTTTAAGATTTGTCGAAGGCGATCAAATTCCTATTAAAGATGCGGCAGAAATAGTTATGAATTCGTTGCCGATATGTCAGGTCAGAAAAATAAGTTATTCAACTTTTTCTATCATAGATGTTAATGACGAGGGACATGCAAAAATAGTTGAAGAAGGGAATCCTGACTTTTTATGGATTAGAAATGGCGAAGTAATGGAACCGCCTTATGAATCAATTCCGTCAAAAAATCACAAAAATCGTTGTATGAAAAGTTACAAGATCAAACTTGATTTGGGTGACAGATTGATATTTTGTTCTGACGGAATTACACAATGCGGATTAGGGAATGAAAAATTAAAACTCGGTTTACGCAGAAGCGGACTTATTAATCTTGTGTTGGAGAAGTTAAAACAAGATCCTGAAATTTCGAGTTCGGAATTATCCTCATACCTTGTAAAACAAGCAAGAAACATTGAAACAGACAGAAACCCTAAAGACGATATGTCTGCACTTGTATTGTACTGCAGAGAACCGAGAAAATCGCTTGTATTTACAGGACCACCGTTTAATCAGAAAAATGATGCGCAATACGCTCAAACATTTAAAGATTTCAAAGGTAAAAAGGCAATTGCTGGCGGCACAACCGCAAATCTTATATCAAGAGAACTAAATATCCCGATTACAATGGATACAACAATTAGTATCGGAAAACTTCCGTCTTGTTCATATATGGACGGAGTAGATTTGGTAACCGAGGGGATTTTAACACTTACCCAAACCCTTGAATATCTTGAATCAGGAGATTGGGATATTGACAATGCGGCAGGGAAGTTGGTAAAATTTTTGTTAGATAGCGACTGTATATATTTTATGGTCGGAGCAAAACTCAATCAGGCTCACTATAATCCGAATATGCCGATTGAAATTGAAATCCGTAAAAACATAATCAAAAAAATGAAAAATGTTTTGCAGGACAAATATTACAAAAATGTAAGTGTACAGTATATATAGGAGTTAGAAAATGGCTAAAGTTAATGTAAAAGTATGTTTGGGAACAACTTGTTTTGTAATGGGTTCATCAAATTTGCAGGAACTGATTGACCTTGTTCCAAAAAAATACGGTGAAGATGTGGAAGTTGCCGGCTCGCCATGTTTAGGTTTATGTTCAATTGACTGGGAATTTTCAAAAGCCCCTTATGTAAAAGTTAATGATGAAGTTATTAAAGAAGCAACGGTTGAAAAAGTTCTCGCTGCAATCGACAGAGAACTGAAATAATTTTTTTATAAAATAAGTTAACTATATGGGAGTTACCCCAAAAATAAGTTAAAATCAGCACCCCTCCCTCACGAGGGAGGGAGAAATTTCAAATTGAACAGAATGTGAAATTTAAAAATTTGGGTGGGTGATTTCCCGTTAGGGATAACCGTTTTGCCAAAATTTTGTGGTAAAATAATATATAATCGCCTAAAATAATATAAAAAAAATGAAATGATATATCATTTCATTTTTTATAGCAAATTTTATTTTTACAGGCATTATTAATATCAAGTTTTACATGGAGATAATTATGGAAATAGAACTCGGACCTTTTCCCAAATATGAAAATATAAGAAATAACGCATATTGGTCAAGAGTGCATATTGATACATCTTTAAGAATAGATGATTCAGATATAGAAGAATACAAAGCGCATTTGAAAGATTGCAACGAAAACCCGACAATAGGTCTGCTCGCAAAAAGAAAATACATAACCCAAAAACCTATGAATTATCCCGAATATGCACACCGTAACATGCGATATTTAGAAAGACAGCCTGTTATCAGTGAATTAAAAAAGGATTTAAAGTCCAAAATTAATACACTATATCCTGACACAAAACACATCCGAGATTACATAATTAACAACGACAGAGTTACGCTTGATTTTGTTGAAAAACACAAAAAATATACCGCATTTAACAAATTGATGATAATGCTGAAAAAAATAATATAAAAAGATTTCTGTATGACTGACCTGTAAAAAGTGTTACAAAATACTTAACCTACGGTAAAGAATTTGTTATATTGCTTGTTTTTGTGCTATGATATAGGAAAGAAATTAAGATTAGGGGAGAAATACATGTCAGAAAATTTGACTAATGATACAGCCATAGATGCAATGGAAACTGCGGCTGAAAATGTTGCTAAAGAAGAATTGAGAAAACAAATAAACGAAGAGTTTGTAGACCCGTCAGGCGGAGTTCATGACGATTTTGAAACACAAGCATCAAGCGAATACGGAGCAGATAATATCCGAGTTTTGGAAGGTCTTGAAGCCGTTCGAGTAAGACCGGGGATGTATATCGGTTCAACTTCACAAAGAGGGTTGCACCACTGCATTTATGAAATCGTGGATAACTCGATTGACGAATCATTGGCAGGCTATTGTACGGATATTCATGTAACAATTAACAAAGATAACAGCATTACGGTAGAAGACAACGGTCGTGGTATCCCTGTTGATATCAAACCTGAAACAGGCAAGTCCGCATTGGAAATCGTACACACGGTTCTTCATGCAGGCGGTAAATTCGGGGACGGCGGATACAAAGTATCAGGCGGTCTGCACGGCGTTGGTGCTTCAGTTGTAAACGCTTTATCAGAAAAGTATATGGTAGAAGTTTACCGTCAGGGCTTTGTATGGCGTCAGGAATATATGAGAGGGGAACCTCTTGCTCCTGTTGAAAAAGGTGAAGCAACCGACAAAACAGGGACTAAAACAACATTTTGGCCTGACCCTGAAATCTTTACCGAAACAACCGAAATTGATGTTGAAGTAATCGGGACAAGACTTCGTGAAATGGCGTTCCTTAACAAAGGTTTGAAAATTATCTATAAACACGCAGGAATGGAAGAACCTGAAATTTTCCATTATGAAGGCGGTATCGGAAGTTATGTTGAATTTTTGAATAAAAACAAAACCGTATTGCACGATAAACCGATTTACATAGAAAAAGTTGTCGGAGATATTCAGGTTGAAGTTGCAATGCAATACACAGACTCTTATACAGAAAATGTTTTATCTTTTGCAAACAACATCAACACTCATTCGGGCGGTACTCACATGACAGGGTTCAGAAACGCTATTACCCGTGTGTTGAATGATTATGCAAGAAAAAATAAGATATTAAAAGATTCTGACCAAAACTTGTCCGGAGATGATGTCAGAGAAGGTTTAACCGCCATAGTTTCCGTAAAAATTCCTAACCCTGAATTTGAAGGGCAAACAAAAGAAAAATTAGGTTCTATTGAGGCGCTAAGTGCAGTACAGGATGCAGTCAGAGATAAGTTGCAGGAATGGTTGGAATTTAATCCTAAAATGGGTAAAGCCATTTTGGAAAAAACCCTTCAGGCGCAGAGAGCAAGAGAAGCGGCAAGAAAAGCAAGAGAACTTACAAGACGCAAAACTGTTTTGGAAAACTCTACACTTCCTGGGAAACTTGCAGACTGTTCAAACAGAGATCCTTCTCAATGTGAAATATTTATCGTTGAGGGAGATAGTGCGGGCGGTTCTGCTAAACAGGGCAGAAACAGAATGTTTCAGGCTATTTTGCCATTGAGAGGTAAAATTCTTAATGTTGAAAAAGCAAGATTAGACAGAATCTACGCAAATAACGAAATTCAATCAATGGTTCAGGCATTTGGAATTAAAATCAGCCGTAATCCTGATGAAGTTGAACTTGAAAAACTTCGTTATCATAAGATTATTATTATGACGGATGCGGATGTTGACGGTGCTCACATCAGAACTTTGATGCTTACTTTCTTCTTCCGTTATGCAAGACCTTTGATTGAAAACGGTTATGTTTATATTGCACAACCGCCTTTATTCAAGGTTACTCAGGGCAAAACATCAGAGTATTTATTCAATGAACATGTTTTGGATAAGATGTTAAAAGAAAGAGGTATCAAAAACCTCAGTCTGTCTGATAAAGCGAAGAAAAATGTCAAAACGGGAGATGAACTTTTGGAACTTATTAAGAATATGACAGAGTTCTACAAGTCATATAACAACCCGATTTTGAACTTGTTCCCTGCGGTATTTTTGAGAGGTTTGGTTCGTTCGGATGTTCAGTTAACTGATTTTGATTCCCAGGATGTGATGAACAAGCATTGTGAATATTTGAATCACTATTTACAAGACCACGCAAAGAATTACAATATTGCAGAAGCTGAAAACTATAAAGTTGAGGTTAAATATAATGCAGAAAATGCTAAATATTCATTCGTATTGCATTTGAATAATGAAGAGCATGTTGTCTTAAATCAAAATATAATTAAGAGTACCGAGTTTAAAAAACTTCGTGAATCTTATCCGTTAATAAGAGATTTCTTGATTGAAGAAACTGACGGTTTGGTTTTGGAAACAGACGCAGAAAAAATTGAAATAAATTCGTTTGAAAAACTTCAAAAGACGATTGATGACAGAGGTCAAAGAGGATTGCAAATTCAGCGTTTCAAAGGTTTAGGTGAAATGATGCCGCAACAACTTTGGGAAACAACAATGGATCCTGCAACAAGAACATTGTTAAAAGTAAACATTGAAGATGCAATGATGTGCGACCAATTGTTTGATATACTGATGGGCGACAGAGTTGAACCAAGACGAGATTTCATCCAATCCAATGCAGTATATGCAACAAACATTGATACATAAAAATCAAAAGACCGAACTTAATGTTCGGTCTTTCACATAAATAATATTATCGGCATTAGATTATAATTCTTCACTTATTGTTCACTTTTCTTTTTGATTGCGACGCAAAAAGAAAAGTGAACCGAAAAGAAAAACACGCTATTTCACTGCAATGCCTGACGGCATCGCTCCGCTCATAAGATATTGTAAGTTGGGCTTTCAGCCCAACAGAAGTTCATACGTTTTTGTCCTTACGGACAAAAATCAATCAGGCGCCTAAAACTACGGCGCCTTTGATAATTATCTTTCAAGCGCACGGCGTTGTCCTTAGCCGTGCTGAGAGATTTTTGCCGACAGGCAAAAACACATATTACTGCGTTAGCAGTCTTATGCCGCCGTAAGGCGGTATTGTAATCAGCGAAGTTTTCTTTTCTTTGGTTCATTTCTTTTCTTTTGCCTCGCAAACAAAAGAAAAGAAATGAACTACTTATAATATTATTTATGTAAATATATTGGCAGAATGTTTATATATATTATTTAAAATTAAATAAATTTATGCTACTATATAACTTGAAAGAGTGGTCTTAAAAGTATGATAAGTCAAACCAAAAAGTTATCCATTGCTTTTTACTGGCACATGCATCAGCCTGTTTATCAACTTACACCTCAGGGTGATTATATTATGCCTTGGGTCAGGCTTCATGCTGTCAAAGATTATCTTGATATGATGATGTGGGTTGAAAAATTTGACAACTTAAAACTCAATTTCAACTATGTTCCGGTTCTGTTAGATTCTCTTATAGATTATGAAAACGGTGCTCACGATATCCACTCAAGAATTACTGTTACCCCAGTTGAACAACTCTCCCACGAAGATAAAATCTTTATTATTAATAACTTTTTTGATGCAAATTATCAAACAATGATTTTGCAAAACGAACAATACCACAATTTATACAAAAAATATCAGCAAAATATTGAAAGTACGGATATTTTTACAGAACAAGAATATTCTGATTTGATGGCACTATTCAATCTCGCATGGATTGATCCGTCTTTTAAAAATTCTGATGAACGACTTAATAGACTTGTGCAAAAAGGTAAAGACTATACCCTTGAAGACAGAATCGAAATAATAGAAATTCAAAGAGAAATAATAAGACAAATTATTCCGAAATTAAAAAAACTTGTTGCGGAAAATAAAATAGAAGTTTCCACAAGTCCGTATTATCACCCGATTTTACCAATTTTGATTGATTATAAGGCAATTAGAAAAGACAATTCCGATACGGATGAATTATCCGAACTTAATACTGAAGAAGATGCAAAAATTCAGACAAAAATGGCATTAGACCGTATTGAAAAATTGATAGGCAAACGCCCAAAAGGGATTTGGGCATCAGAACAATGCGTCAGTCCCGACACGCTTGAAATGCTTTCAGATTTGGGAGTTGAGTGGTCAATATCTGATGAAGGTAATCTTGCCCGTTCAATAGATTTTGAATTTGTCCACGATTTTAAAGGATACCTTGAAGACCCTTATCATTTGTTAAAAACTTATTCATACAAAACTCAAAACTCTGATATTAAAATGATTTTCAGAGAATCAACAATATATAATCTTGTAAGTTTTGAATATGCAAACCATAATCCTGTCGCAACGGCAAACGATTTATACGACAGAATAAAAGTAATGCAGGGAAAAATTTTATCTTCCCCTGACCAAGACCACCTTTTAACTATTGCCATGGATGGGGAAAACTGTTGGGAAAATTATATAGATGACGGCAACACATTCCTGCAAACCCTTTATGAACTTATTAGCAAAGATGAATCATTAGAAACCGTTTTAATCAGTGATTATATAGAAAAGACAAAAGAGCATAAAAGACTTGATAAGGTTGCAACAGGTGCAAGTTTTAACAGAGGTTACAAACTCTGGATAGATGAACCTGTTAAAGATATTGCATGGAAATATTTAAAACGGGCAAGACAAGATTTTATTTCATTTTCAAAACGAGAACCAAACCACCCGAATCTTATTGATGCACAAAGAGAACTTTTTATTTGTGAAGGAAGTGACTGGTTTTGGTGGTATGGCGAACCCAATTCTTCAGGCAGGGATAATATTTTCGACTTTTTATACAGAACACATTTAAAAAATATATACAGAACACTTGAATTGGAATACCCAAAATACCTTGATGAACCACTTACAAGTGTTTCACCGGCAAGACCGTCAAATTACCCGAAAGCACTTATTAGTCCTGAAGTAAACGGGAAAAGTACAACAGATGACGACAGTTGGCTGAATGCGGGCTGTATAGATATTCCTGACGGCCCTGTTTTGAGAGAATCAAAACTTTTTGATAAAATCTGCTTTGGTAACGACAGTGAAAATTTTTATTTAAGATTTTATCTTAATAAATATATCAAAGAAAATCCGACAACACTGCCGCGAACTTATCAGATGTATATTTATTTAAGAAAAGCAGGCAGAACTCAGGCACTTGCACCAATAAGACTTATTAATAAATCCGCAAATATATCACCTATCGCAATGGAAAAATTTCACAATGAAATACAAATTTCGATAAGAGATAATGAATTGAGATTTTTAAGACTTGTCAAAGCAATCCCTGGGGATATGTGGGTTCTTGAGAATTATAAATCAATGGAAGTTGCTTATGACGAAGTTTTGGATCTGAAAATACCTTTTAAAACTCTTGAAATTGAAAATGGCGAAAAATTAGAGTTTTTATTTGTTAATGCAAATTACGGAATGACGGATTTTTATGTTCCGAATGAAATGGTCTTGTCAGTTCTGCGACCGGAAGTTTCCGTCAAAAAGTAATATTTTATGCTAAAATCTACTTATGCTTGATAATCTGGATAAAATAAAGCAGGCTCTTGATATTGAAGCAGAGTACCGGTATATTGATATTCACGGGAGAGAAAAAACCTTTTCCCAATTTATTCGTTCGGAAATAAAAAAGGAAATTAAAAAAGATAAAAAAAATCCGCGCTGGCCAGTGTTATACGAAGCGTTTGATGTTTACCCGTATGCAGGAGTACCGGAAAGGCGCAGGGCAATTGAACAGTTAGTTAAAATAATTAAACTCGAACTAAAAAAACAAAAGCAAGACAAAGAAGAACAGGAAGAACGCAACTTACAAAGCCAAAAACACCCATCCGAAGTTGATGTTATGTATATCAAAGGAGTTGGGCCAAAAGTTGCGTACAAATTCAATAAACTTGGAATTTATACCGCTCAGGATTTGATGATGTATTTTCCTAAAAAACACATTGATTATTCCTCTCGGACATTAATTAAAAATCTAAAAGAAGGACAAACTACAACCGTTTTTGGATATATAAAATCGGTTTCATCATTCAATACAAGAAATAACCTGTCAATCACAAGAGTAACCATTAAAGACGAAAGCGGAAAATTTGAACTTTGCTTTTTCAATGCGAAAGGCAACAGATATGTTTTGGAAAGAATGAAAGCACAATTTCCGGTAAATTCAGGCATAATGGTTTCAGGGATTGTTAAACGAGATAATTACACTTTCGGGCTGACAATGGATAAGCCGACTTATTCAATTATGAGCGGAGAGTTTTTGGATAACCCTGATTCAAATTTGAATTTGGCAAGAATTGTTCCTATTTACACAGTTTGTGAAGGATTGAGTATAAAAACACTGCGCAGAGCAATATTTAACGCAATTGAAATGTATCAGGAACATATAATAAATGTTCTGCCTGATTTTATCAGAAATAAATACGGAATATTAGATAAAAAAGATGCAATAAAACAAATACATTTTCCTGAAACAATGGAAACACAGGAACAGTCAAGATTTTCACTTATTTTTGAAGAACTGTTTTTAATTCAGTTGAAACTAATAAGACTAAGAGAATCAACTGCTAAAAATATGCCGTCTTATGCTTTGAGCGTACATCCTGACGGTTTGGTACAAAAATTTATAAAAAGTCTGCCCTTTGAACTCACTTCCGGACAAAAAAATGCAATAAATGAAATTTTAAACGACATGAATTCTTCTACACCTATGCAAAGACTTTTGCAGGGAGATGTCGGAAGCGGGAAAACAGTTGTTGCGACAATTATGCTTCTTGCGGCGATAGAAAACGGATTTCAGGGTGCATTTATGGCTCCGACGGAAATTCTTGCACAGCAACACTACAATAACCTTGTAAAATGGCTTACCCCTTTAGGATTGAGTGTAGGCTTATTTATGGGGTCACAGGGCAAAAAAGTGCGAAATCAATTTGAAACATCACTTCGCAACGGACAAATAAATATTGCAGTCGGAACACATGCACTAATTCAGGATAATATTGATTTCAATAATCTTGGGGCTATAGTAGTTGATGAACAACACAGATTTGGAGTTCGCCAAAGGAATATACTGAAGAAAAAATCACAAAATCCGCAAATGCTTACAATGACAGCGACACCAATACCAAGAACCCTTGCGCTGACAGTTCACGGAGATTTGGATTTGACAATAATAGATGAACTTCCAAAAGGCAGAAAACCCATTAAAACCTACCTGACAAGTGCCCACAAGAAAGTTTGGGAACTTGTAAAAGAACAAATTGAAAAAGGCAGACAGGCTTATGTTGTTTATCCGCTGATTGATGAAAGTGAAACTCTTTCTGCCAAAGCCGCAACTGAAGAAGCAAAGAATCTGCAGGAAAATATATTTCCTCAGTACAAAATAGGACTTTTGCACGGGAAACTAAAACCTGACGAAAAAGATTCTGTTATGAATGATTTTAAGGAAGGGAAGTTTGATATTTTGGTATCCACTACGGTTGTTGAAGTCGGAGTTGATGTTCCGAATGCAACGGTTATGGTCATAGAAAATGCGGAACGATTCGGGCTTTCACAACTGCATCAGTTGAGAGGTCGTGTCGGCAGAAGTGATTTGCAGTCTTATTGCATTTTAATAACATCTTCACGCAAATCTGAAACAATGGACAGACTTGGGATTATGACACAAACTAATGACGGTTTTGTTATTGCCGAAAAAGATTTACAACTTCGCGGGCCGGGGGAATTTTTAGGGACAAGACAAAGCGGTCTGCCTGATTTGATTATTTCTGATATTGTTCGGGATGCCAAAATTCTTGAACTCGCAAGAAATGAAGCCATTGATTTTGTAAAAACACAAGATATTGAAAAATACCCCGCACTCAAAACAGCTACATCTTTAGAGATGTTTACCGGACTTGATATTTAAAAATATGTAAACAAATGTTACAAAAAATCCTTATTGTGAAATCTTACTTTTTTAAAATACTTTATAGACATGAGAGAGTTAAAAATAAGGAGACGAGATTATGGCATTTTTAGCATTAGCAAGTCAAAAGAGTTTACTCAACTTGCAGAAAAACTTTTTACAGTTGCAGTACACATCAATTATGAATCAGACACAAGCCGCAGAAGCACAAATGGCTGCAATCAAAAAATCACACAATGGCGATACTGATTATGATGAATCTGAAGACGCAACTTATTTGTACTATGAACAGTTAGATGAACAATTGAGTTCTGAAAAAGACTCTATTGATACTCAAATGACTGCAATAGAAAACGAAATTTCTTCATTAAAAACACTTGTAAACAACAATGTAAAATCTGCTTGTACTTTGAACCTTGCATCAGGCGGTTAAGGATAAGCAAAAATTACAATGAGTTTTCAAACAGTTCCACTGTGTTGAGCATCAATGATGCAATAGTCATTGGGCCAACTCCACCCGGAACAGGCGAAATATATGATGCGATTTTTGAAGATGTCTCAAAATCTACGTCTCCAAGCAACTTGCCTGAGGCATCTTTGAAAATTCCCACATCAACAACTACACAACCCGATTTTAACATTTCCCCTTTTATAATATTTTTTCCCACTGCAGAAACGATTATGTCTGCAGTTTTTGTTATTTGTTCAAGATTTTTTGTATAACTGTGACAAACAGTTACGGTCGCATTGCGGTTCATCAACATCTGTGCCATCGGACGACCGACAATATTTGAACGCCCTATAACAACGGCATGTTTACCTTCAAGTTCTATGCCATACTCATCTAAAAGTTTCAAAACACCTTTGGGGGTACAAGGATAAACATAAGGTTTTTCGCCTGAAAAAAGTTTGCCAAAATTGTACGGAGTAAATCCATCCACATCTTTTTGAGGGGCAATAGCATTTATAATATTTGTTTTTGAAATATGCTCAGGCAAAGGAAGTTGAACTAAAATAGCATGAACAAATTTATCACTATTTAATTCATTTATTTTATCAATTAAAACCTGTTCCTTTACATCAGACGGATAATTTATGACTTCTGAAGTTATACCGATTTTTTGAGCACATTTCTGTTTATTTGCAACATAAATTTTACTTGCAGAATCTTCTCCGACAAGGATAACAACAAGTTTTGGTTTAACAGAAAAACTGCTGATTTTTTTTGCCAACTCATCAAGAATTTTATCTCTTAATTTTTTACCGTCTAATATTGTAGCCATGCAAAAATTATAGCATAAAATATTTTCTTAAATAATTATCAAAAATATTCCCAATAAAGCAAAATTTACATCATAAGTATGATTTACGAATTTCAATAAATAAATAGAATAAAATTATGAAAATAATTAAATTGACATTGCCATTGGAAGTATATACAAAATCCCTGTATAAAAATACAATAGGGAACGATTTAGGACGAGTTCACAAATGCAAACTTATGAGTTTAAACTCCAAACTAAAAACCGATACTTATGCAAAGAATAGCAATATTCAAAAGAATTTAACAAATTAATTTAGGTAACTATATACAATGTTACCTAAATTTTTCTATTTTATTCATCAAATCTTCGTAATCTCCAGAAAATGTGATACATCTATCATCAATTATCAACCATGCGGGAATTTTTTTGTTTGTAATTTCACTGGTATATTTATATATATCATTATTTATCAACCATTCTTTGGTTAAGTCTTGGTTTCTTGTTGTAAAAATTTTTACATCATATTCGTAAGATAGTTTTTTAAGTAAATCATACGCACCCTCCTTGATTGGCGAAATGTAATCTGCTTGATAATTGCCTGTATAGGTATTTAATACACCATCTAAATCTATTAATATTGTTTTCATCATATTCTCCTAAAACCATTGTTATTTCTCAATGAAATTAATCTTATTATATTTAATAATTGAGATAAAGTAATACAATAAACTTGGTATTTATATAAAGCATAGAAGAAAATTGATGGGTATTTCATTAAATAAGTTTGCGATTAACAATGAGATAGCCCCCGCGATACTTAGTAGAATAGAAAATTTAAAACAAGATATAAAAATGGGTATTTTAGTTAAAATAGCTAATGGATTTGAAACTACACCTGCAAAATTTTTGTCAGAATTTGAGAATTATGAGTAATATTTGTACTAATCCCTCTATATCGCATTCATTTTGCATAAGTTTTTGTAGTCGCAGAATTTTTCGTTCGGGCATTTTGACGGTCGGTCAAATTCAAGGTTATTGATTTTGCCCACAATTTCAATAAATTCTTGTGCAATTTCTTCACAAACCTCATCAGACATTTCTTTCAAGGTGTGGTATTCCTCGTCTAACAGCGGATAAATGAATGTTGTAGAAATATCAGCCGTTGTGCTAAATTGCTTTTTAAACAGATATTTATAAAATCCGATTTGATAGAAATAATCAGAATGCTGTCCAGCTTTTGTTATTCCAGAATTGTCTGTGCCTGTTTTATAATCATAGATTGAATAAGTGCCGTCAGGATTTTTGTCAATTCTATCTATTGAACCGACAAAATTTATTCCGCCCTCGGTTGTGTAATCAAGCGGTAATTCGGCCCTTGTTTCAAGAGTTTCAATAGGTGCAATCGAGATAAATTTGGCATAATATTTTCCGTCAGCAAAGATATACTCTTTCCCGCTTTGTTTCAAGTTTTCAGGATTTGAACAAGGCTGTTCATCAATACTTTTTGCAAAGACATTATAAACCTCATCTGCACTTGGATACTTTTTGTTATCAACAGCATAATCTAATGTGAACTGAAAAGCTTTATGAACGGCATTTCCGTAGGTTAAATTATCCCTATTGCCTGAAGATGATTTCAACCCCAAAATGTAATTATAAAAATATTCTCTCGGGCATTTTCGGTATTTATTCAGCGAACTTGGAGAGTAAGATTTTTGGAAACGGTTACGAATAAATTCTTCAAACTCTTTTTTGTAATCGTAATCCGTTGTCGGCTTTTCAAGCCCCTGTATTTCAGGTTTTTCAGGATACACCAAATACTCATGCTTATCTTTAAATTTATTTTTTAATTGTTCAATAAACCAGCTTGGCTTGCCGTCTTTTGTCCCTATATCTACACAAGTCAAATACAAAGAGTGTTTTGCCCTTGTCATACCGACATATAGGAGTTTAATGTTATCTAAGAATTTGCTTTGCGCATGCTTTTCTTCACATTCTTCAAACATTGTGAAATCTGTCGCCATAGGGATTTTGTCCTTGTAACTTGATGATGAGCTTTCCCATTTTTTACTTGTCAAAAACGGCATAAAGACATATTCAAATTCTCTCCCTTTTGATGCGTGATAGGTTGATAATTGGATAGCATTCAGAGGTTTATCCTCTTTATCCAAATTTATTTTTATTCCGCTTTCGAGCATCTTTGTTAAATAATCAACAAAATGAGAGAACGAATTTTCTTGATTCGTGTGAATTGCAAAATACGCATCAGCTTCATCCAAAAGCTTTTTAATCCCTTTTACATTCTCTAATTTATTGATATCGTCATTAAGATAGTGCTTGAAAATCCCTGTTTTATTGCCGATTTCAAGGAGTGAATTTGCATAATTTTCGTTTGTAACATAATTTCTCAAATATTCATAAGTCGAGATAAAATCTTTCAATTTTTCTTCGTCATAAATTGTCAAATTTTTGTTATCTAAAATATTTTTAATATCATTTGTAATTGTGTTTGATTGAGATTTCAAAAGTCCAGTAAGACGGGATTTTAGCGCTTCTTCGCTTATGCCTTTTTCAAGGAGATTTAAAATATTATCCGTCAAAGTTCTGTGGTGAGATTTGTTTTCGCATAATGTTTTGTAATCTCTCGGATCAATATGGAACGGTCGCATCAAAAGATACCCTAACAATTTATCCGAATACAGTTCAGGATTTGTCAAAAACTGCATATAAGTAATCATTGCATTAACGGAATTTATGTCAAAAATATTTTTACCGCCTGTGATTTCAACAGGTATTCCGTTTGCCTTCAAATAAACCTCAAATCCTTTCAACTCCTCATTTGTACGAGTTAAAACAGCAATTTCAGAAAGTTTTAACTCCCTCTCCCGTCGGGAGAGGGTAGGGGTAAGGGGTGAATAATCATCTACTGATTGATTTTCTTGTCCAAAACTTGTATTTTCTGCAATAATATTTTTTATACTCTGAACTACAAAATCCCTTTCATCCTGTTCATTTTCAAAACTGTAATATTCAACAGGCTTGTTTTTATCGTGGACTGGTGATGTTGCAGGAGAAACTAAGTCCTTTGTTATCCTTAAATCTGCAAACTTTGGCTTTGAACTGATTCTAAGGTCAATCGGATTTGCAGTGTATAGTTCTTTTTCACGTTTTGTTTTTGCTTTTTCTGCTCTAAAGGTGCTGAACTTATTTTGCAGTTCTGCTAATTCTTGCGACACATCCAAAATATTCTGCGTCGAACGGTTGTTTTCTGTCAGGCAAACAACTTTAACTTCATCTTTAAAATTATCCAAAAAGTTTTCTATTGTGTCTAAATTTGCACCCTGAAACGTATAAATAATCTGATCATCGTCCCCCACAACAAAAATATTCGGGCAGAATTTCGACAGGGC
>Ga0310695_10004692_pt1 | contig 24794 bp, 24 predicted proteins | sample RumenRJG_04DNA_FD_203882 | JGI IMG/M metagenome (GOLD analysis project Ga0310695, IMG submission 203882) | Bovine rumen microbial communities from Lethbridge, Alberta, Canada - RJG_04 (v2) (version 2) | ecosystem: Host-associated > Mammals > Digestive system > Stomach > Rumen | place: Canada...
CGTGAAATGGATAGCAGACAGGTTCTGTATCGATCTGGAAACGTAGTCACACGGCTGGCTACGTTTTTTTGCGTCTTTATCGTGCGTTATGCGGCGATATCGGTATGAGCCTGCACGAAGCGGAAATTGCGGTTTCCAAATATTGTACCTTTGCAAATGCATTTGATCACTTGCATTATGTCAAACCCGCTCGGCTTTGCCGCTTTTACAAAGGCGACAGCCGACTAAAAGAACACAAAAACTAAACGATTATGATTTTGTATGTATTGAAACAGAACAAGAACTCCAAGTCGGCGGCGTTCGGCAAATGGTTTGCCTTCCCCGTGATTGAGGAGACCATCGACCTGGATGCGCTGGCCGAACACATGTCGAACCACAACACACCGTACTCGAAGGGGGCCATCAAGGGAATGCTGACCGACATGGTTGGCTGTATCAAAGAACTGCTGCTGGAGGGCAAGAACGTGAAGATTGCCGACCTTGCCATCTTCTCGCTCGGCATCAAGAACAACGGCGGGGCCGCTTCCGAGGAAGTCTTCAGCGTCTCGAAGAACATCAAGGGCGTGAAACTGCGTGCCCGTGCCACCGGCGAACTGATTGCCAAGAGCCTGAACCTGGAGGCTACGCTGAAGAAAGCCAGCGCCACAACGAAGAGTACCAGTACCACGAACGGGGGTGGCGGGACCACGAATGGAGGAACCACGAATTCCACGAATGATGGTGGCGGAAGCAATACCGGCGGCAGTGGTGAGAACACTAATCCTACAAATCCCACAAATGACGGCGGTGACGACAATGGCGGCATGGGCCAGAATTGATGGGGCAGCGAGCACAGAATATAGTATTCACTTAACAAACATCTGAAATTCTTATGAAGATTTTTAAAGACATGAAACGCTGGAAGACCATTATCCAGTTCATCATCACCGTACTTACGGCCATTATCAGTTCATTTTTCGTACAGTCATGCGGCACATTGATCTGATTGTCGTCCACTGTTCGGCCACGCGCTCGAACCAGAACTTTCCCGTGACAGCCCTCATCCGCTGTCACGCGGAAAGGTTCGGATTCACGGGCTACCACTACTACATCACACGCGACGGTCGGACCTACCAGACGCGCCACGAGCAGTTGGTGGGCGCCCACGCCGTAGGCTACAACCAGCACTCACTCGGCGTCTGCTACGAAGGGGGCCTCGACGAACATGGCAACGCCGCCGACACCCGCACGCCCCGCCAGAAACGCGCCCTGCTGCGCCTGCTCCGTCGCCTGAAGAAGGCCCATCCCGATGCCCGCATCCTCGGCCATCGCGACCTCCCCAACGTCCACAAGGACTGCCCCTGCTTCGACTGTTCGGAGTATTCAAATCTCTAACCCTGGGTGCAGCGTCGCCATCCGAGGCCCCGCCCTCAATGTCACGCTCGGCGAGTGAAACGAGACGCTTGCCAAAGCAAGAACCCTCAAACATCTATCCTACATTTGGCGGACAAGGACCGAAAAGTTCTTGCCCGCTTTCTATTTTGAGGAAATACAGATACGTCATTTTATCAACACTTATTGCCATGATACAAATCTCTTTTGGGGGTGCACTTCAAAGTCGTGTCCAACTATCTGGGTTCACTTCAGTATCAGAGATACAAAGAAAATTTTAAACTACAATGAAAAAACAGCAAAATTTTACCACCGCCTTCCAGCGTTACATCTACATATATAGGTATGGCAACATGAAGCGTAGCGACTCGTAGATTTGGACGATAAGGACGTAGAAGAGGAAGAGGGGCGCTGCTTGGCGAATGCCCTGAAGGACGGCATCGTAAACAGCGGAGATATTGTCGAGGCGACCTGACATGAGACCATAGGAGGCTGAGACGAGGGTGATGCTAAAAGCGACGACGGGAACCAAAGAGGATGAGAAGGGCGAAGGCCATAAACCACCCACGGCACTGAGCAATACGGCATGGGGGATGGCTGTGAGCAACAGCATGACACCCACAATGACAGCCAACAAGAGCAGGGCCATGACCTGGGCTCTGCGCTCACGATAGTTCGTGGGGCGCAGGAGCAGTCCACTACGAGCAAGACAGCCCCAAGCCATAGCACACAGCAATAGCCATGCGAGCACTGGGGTGGCTATCATTTCAGCGAAATGGCCCATCAGCCAGCGCAGGCCCTCACTGGAGAGCAGGGAGCGCAGGCCACTCGAGGGGAAGGCTGCACTAAGCAACCACGACACGAGCATCAATAGCAGCTGAAGGATGAACAGCGTGAGGGCGATATGTGGGAGAAACCTTTTCAAGTGAGAAGTAAGAAGTGATAAGTGTTAAGTATGGAATTAATCGACATCTGGTTCGAGGTTGTCGATATCAAGGATGCGAAGCTCCAGGGCACGAACTACCAGACGGGTGGCATTGACGCCCTCGCCTCCAGGGAAGAGTTTCTTTACCAATTCGTTTTGGCGTTTCTCCAGACTCTTCACGCCAAAGGGCATGCCACGAAGACCCGTAATCTGCTCCTTGGTATAGCCGAGAGCGAGATGGCGCAGGAAACGTTCGTCGTACTCGTCGATTTCGTAATTGATAAGGGCCTCCTGACGAGCCAGCTGGGAGCTGACAGCATGCTTGAAGCGCTCGACTATCTTTTCGAGGATGGGCTCGTTGAACACCAACTGTTTGCCCTCCATGACGGCCATCACGTCGCGACGGGTCAACAACTCACCACTCTTGAGGATGATGCCGTCGGCACCAGCATCGAGCACGTCGACCCATAGTTTCTCGTTGAGTATCTCGCCCGTGAAGATGAGAATCTTAACTTGAGGATAAGCCTCCTTGGTCTGACGACAAATTTCGACACCAACGGTGGTGGAGCCACCCAGTCCGAGGTCGAGCAATACGAGGTCGGGCTGCTGTTGCTTGATGAGTCGCCAGAAGCTGGCTTCATTAGCTGCTGTCCCGATGACCTCAGCCTCAGGAATCTCGTTACGTACAATGCCTTCAGTGCCTTTAAGTTCGAGGGGCACGTCCTCGACGATGATCATCTTAAATTTTTCCATTGTATCTGGGTAATATGACTGTTAACTTGTTTTCTTCTGCAGTAATGCCACAACCTCTGCGATTGGTGGCCTCGCCATGATCGCGAACAATCTGACGAGCCAAGAGATAGGAGAAGTCAGAGGGCTGAGCGCTGGGGGTGATGTGGAAGGCGACATACTTATCGTCCTTCAACTCAGCCTCCACCGTGCCCTTGAGCAATTCAAAGAGATAGCGAAGCAGATTCTCGTCGCCCAACACGGGCTGACCATAGAAACTGACGGGGCGCACATGCAGCTTGATGCGGTCAACCTGCTCTGTAGCCTGACGAATCAGGATGCTGTAAAGGTCGCGATAGTAGGTTGCCACCTCGCGGAGTGCAGGAATGTCGCCAGCATCCATGAGTTGCTGAATACGACTGGGATAATACATGGTCTCATGTTTCAGCGTAGACAGGCAGTTGTCGAGCACTGCATTGGCCACGTGGAGATTGGAATCCTCCAGTTCGGCACGACGCAACTCGTCTTCAGCCATCTCGATATTGTTCTGTTGCGTGCGTTCACGATGGAAACGCTCGTAGAGTCGGTGACGATAATAGAGCATGTAATAGGCAGGTACGATGAGCACCAGCAATACCAGCAAGAGGATAACGGCAATGCGCTTATTGGTCTGCGAAGCCTGCAGGGTGCGACAATAGTCTGCCAAAGTGTTATCGGCACTCATCTCCTTGAAGAGTTGCGTATATACCTTATTATTATAAGCATAGAGTTGCCACTCGTGGAGCGCCAAAGCAGCCACCGCACTCTCATTGCGGATGTCGAGCACTATCTGGTAATTGGTGGGCAGCGAGTCGTGATACCACTGGATTTCAGCAGGCACCACGGACTGAGAGCCCAGAGGGGTCATGAGCAAACGTCCGGCAGGACGCTGTTGCAAGTAATGGGCATTCAGATAATGGCGACAGGAATCGGCAAACTGGAGCGTGCGGGCGTAAGTGCCATTGACGTTGGAGAAATAAGCCGAATCGGCAAAGACATGGGCGCTATCCAACGCGCTCTGTGCACAAGCATCCGAATTACCCATCAGCCCCATTAAACCCACGATACAAACCAATAACCTGACAACACCCTTGGGCAAACGGAAGAAGAAGCGCGAGCCCCTACCCTCTGCGCTCTCAGCCTGCAATTGGCAAACGCTGAATATCTGACTGATTTTACGATATTTCTCAATGATGCCCTTGCAGTTCATCAGGCCGAAGCCGTGCGAGGTAGACGACTTATCGGTAATGGTCTTATGGTCGAACACATGGTCGAGCACTTCCTGACTCATGCCACACCCCGTATCACTGACGGAGATTTCGACAAAGTCGGATTGTTCTTGGGCTGAAATGTTCACTTGTCCGTCCTTGGCAGTAAACTTACGGGCATTATCTGCCAAGGTATTCAGCATAAAGAGCGTCAACACGCGGTCGGCCTTGACGGTAGCCGTGGTAGGTTCCACTTGTAGCGTCACACCCTTCATGGCAAAACTGGTCTTGCTGCGAGCCACCATATCGAAGAGCTGTTGCAGGGGGAAGCTCTCGATGTGCAGATTCAGTTCGCCCTGGCGCAGCTGTATCCACTGGGTGAGCAGATTGTTCTGGGCATTGATATTGTCAGTGAGCTCGCGGATATAATCGAGGCTTTCTAGATTATCATGATTTTCTAGATTGTCTCGTTTTTCTAGATGATTCACTTCATGGAGGATACGGTCGATAAGAGGCAGGATGCTCATAGCCAAAGACACCTTGGCGCGCTGTTCCAATTGGCGACGCTCGTTTTTCTCCACGCGCAGTCGGGCCTCTGCCACTTGTTCGTTCTTCTCCTCCAGCAAATCGTCGAGCGCATGGTCTTCCTTCTGTTTCTTATTCAACTTGTTGAAAAGCCAGAGGAAGAAGAGCAGCAGGACAATAGCGCCAAAGACGGCCCACGTCATGAGGTTCAGCTGATGGACGGCATTGTCCAAGATACCTGCACGCGCCTCCAACTCCCGATCCTGACGGGTCTGCTCCTGAAGGTCGATATAGATATTACGGTTATAGTCGCTGTTGGGTTTGTCATTGACTGCCGAATAAGCCACACTAAGTTGTTCGCGGATACTGGCTACCAAGTCGGGAGCCTGATTGATGCGAGGGTCGATAAGTGCACTGTCCAGATAGAGCAAGGCACACTCGTCGTCCTGCAAAGCATGATAGCACGAAGCCAACGTACGATAGGCACCTGCTATCTGATAGACATCGCCATAGTCTTTGAACAATTGCAAAGCCTCCTCAGCCTGTTGCAGATTGGAGGTGTGATCGGCCAATGCCTCCTTAGCCTGTGCCTCGAAATAAGTATAGCCATTGCGCTCGGCCATACTCAAACAACGGTTCAGACATTCTATCTCCTGCTGATGAATCTGCTCAGGGGTGCCGTCGGTAAGTACTCCGCCTGCACCGATGTTGTAGAGATAGTTCAGGTATTGGGCCGTGTCGTGGCGCACCTCATCCGCATTCAATTGCTGAAGGGCCTCCACACTCTGGCGTTCCAATCCTACATAATAATAATAGGTGGAAGTGACAATAGCCATTTCCGATTCCGCATAAGCCAGTCGCTGGCGCTGACGCTCAGTAAGCTGGTTGCGCTCTTCGTTGATGCGCGCTAGAGCCTTGACAGCCTGTTCGCGACATTCGTAAAACTGACGATTCTCAGAACGGCGCTGACAGAGGCGCATCTGCAGGACATAGCACACCAACAGCTCTACCTGATTGTCAGTAAGCGCAATGGCTTCTGCCAACAAACTATCGGCCTCGGCATAGTTCATGGAGACCAACGAAACAAAAGCCAGATTGGTAAGTGCCTCAGCACGTCCTCCCTTATAACCCTTAGAAAGGTTTAGGGCTTGTCGGGCATACTGTGCAGTAGAATCGATATTGCGGTAATGATAGGCATAAGAAAGAGCATTGAGCCTGTCTACCGTACTCTTTTGCTCATACTGACATGAACAAAAGAAAATGAGAAATGAAAGGAATGAAAAAAATGAGAAATGGAAATGAGAAATGTTTAAATGAAGCTGCGCACACCTTTTATGCGGGCATTTCTTCATTTTCAATTTACATTTCTCATTTCTCATTTCTCATTACTCATTTACCATCAGGCGCGAGCCTTAGCACAGTAGCCGAGTGCCTCCTTGCACTTGTCGGTTACATACTGCCAATCGCCAGCCTTCACCTTGTCGCTTGGGAAGAGCTTAGAGCCCATGCCCACGCAGAAGACGCCAGCCTTGAACCACTTGGTCAGGTTCTCCTCCTCAGGAGCTACGCCACCAGTAACCATGATCTTTGACCAAGGCATGGGAGCCATCAGACCCTTGATGAGGTTTGGACCTACTACGTCGCCAGGGAATACCTTGGTGAAGTCGCAACCAACCTCCTGTGCCTTACCAATCTCAGAGGGTGTCAGACAACCTGGGCAATAGGTTACGCAACGACGGTTGCAGACAATAGCGATATCGGGGTTGAACAGCGGACCAACCACGAAGTTGGCACCCAGCTGGATGTACAGAGAAGCTGTAGGAGCATCAACAACAGAGCCAATACCCAGAGCCAGTTCAGGACATTCCTTGTTCACCCACTTTGACAGCTCACCGAAAACCTCATGAGCGAAGTCGCCACGATTGGTAAACTCGAAGGCACGAACACCACCCTCGTAGCAAGCCTTGATGACGTTCTTACAAACTTCAACGTCCTTGTTATAGAAAACAGGAACCATAGGTGCTTCGGCAATCTTTGCCATCACCTGAAATTTATCAAATTTTGCCATAATTACTCTTTATATTCACGTTTGAAAATATATGTACCACACTCAGCGGAAACCAGTTCCCAGCCTTCAAAGCCGAGCTCATTCAGCTTCTTCTCGACACCGACGAGGCGCGTCACAACTTTATATTCAAACTGTTTCATTATCAATTATCAATTGTCAATTAGCGAATGCGTTATCTCTGTACGCGTCCATTAGCATTACCACCTGCGAGAGACTCAACCTCGTCAACACCAACCAGGTTGAAGTCACCATTGATAGTGTGCTTCAGAGCAGAAGCAGCCACAGCAAACTCGAGAGCCTCGCCCTGAGTAGGCTTGGTCAGCAGACCATGAATCAGACCACCAGAGAATGAGTCGCCACCACCAACACGGTCGATGATAGGATTAATCTCGTAACGCTTTGACTGATAGAACTCCTTGCCATTGTAAATCAGAGCCTTCCAACCATTGAAGGTAGCGCTATAGCTCTCACGCAGGGTAGAAACCACATACTTGAAGCCAAACTCAGCCATCATCTGCTTGAAGATACCCTCGTAACCAGCAGCATCGGTCTGACCACCCTCTACGTCAGCATCGGGCTTGAAGCCAAGGCAGAGCTCAGCGTCTTCCTCGTTACCGATACATACATCCACATACTTCATCAGAGGACGCATGATAGAGATAGCCTTCTCACTGGTCCACAACTTCTTGCGGAAGTTCAGGTCTACAGAAACGGTTACACCATGACGCTTGGCAGCCTCGCAAGCCAACTTTGTCAATTCAGCAGCCTTGTCGCTGATAGCTGGTGTGATACCAGACCAGTGGAACCAAGCAGCACCCTCCATGATAGCGTCGAAGTCGAAATCCTTAGGATCGGCCTCAGCGATAGAGCTGTGAGCACGGTCGTAGATAACCTTTGAAGGACGCATAGAAGCACCAGTCTCAGCATAGTACAGACCTACGCGATCACCACCACGGGCGATGAACTGGGTGTTAACACCATAGCGACGGAGTGCATTCACTGCAATCTGTCCAATCTCGTGCTTGGGCAATTTTGACACGAAGTAAGCCTCGTGACCATAGTTAGCCACGCTTACAGCTACGTTAGCCTCACCACCACCAGGGATGATGCGGAATGACTCACTCTGAATAAAACGGTCGTTGCCCATGGGCGACAGGCGGAGCATAATCTCGCCTAAAGTAACAATCTTTGCCATTTGTTTTAGTATTATGTGAAAATAAAAATGTTATTATTTAGGGCACAAAGTTAGCCAATATTTTGGAAAATACAAAATAAAAACGGTTTTTCTTTGCATTTTCCGCAGTAATTCGTACCTTTGCAGGGAATATGGACACTGGAAAGATAAGAATTAAGGATATTGCAGAGCGTGCTGGCGTGAGTGAAGGCACAGTGGATCGTGTGATTCATGGTCGCCCCAGTGTGTCGCCCAAAGCAATGGCAAAGGTGAAGAAAGCACTGGAGGAATTGGACTACAAACCCAACATGTATGCCTCGGCGCTGGCCTATAACAAGTCGTACACGTTCTATAGCCTCATTCCTAAGCACGAAAGCGAGGCTTATTGGGAAGAGGTGGAAGAAGGTGCCAATGCTGCCTGCGAGCGTTATCGCGACTTTAATATATCTAATAAGGTATTATATTATAATCGCTTTGCGCCTGAAACGTTTGCCAAATTGATGGTCGAGGTGCTGAAGAAAGAGCCTGACGGTGTGATTATCGTGCCCTCACGACTGGACATCACCACCAAGTACACCGACATCATGCACGAGCGCAACATTCCCTTTATCCTGCTCGATTCTTACATGCCCGACCTCAAGCCCTTGTCATTCTTCGGACAAGACTCGTTTGCTTCTGGCTATTTTGCTGCTCGCATGCTGATGATGATTGCTCCCAAAGAGAAGGAAATCATGCTGATGAAACAGATGCGCAACGGTAATGTGGCGTCCAAACAGCAGGAGAACCGTGAAACGGGCTTCCGTCATTATATGCACGACCATTTTCCTCAGGTAGCCATTCACGAGGTGAACCTGTCGTTAGACGAGAAGCGCGAGAAATATGATGATATCCTGGAGAAATTCTTCGAGGAGCACCCATTGGTTCACCACTGCATCACATTCAACTCCAAGGCTCACTTGGTAGGCGAATACTTGCTGCGCTCCAATCGTCGCAACATTCAGATTATGGGCTACGATATGGTAGAGAAGAATGCAGAGTGTGTGCGCCAGGGCAGCATTTCCTTCCTCATTGCCCAGCATGCTTATATGCAGGGCCATGCTTGTATCGATACGCTTTTCCGCGCTATCGTTTTGAAGAAGGAGGTAGACCCTGTGAACTATATGCCTATCGAATTGCTCACCAAGGAGAATATCGATTACTATCGTAGAAAGAACATTGGGTAGCGCTTCGCTAGTGAACAGTGAATAATGAATAGTGAATTTTTAATTATAAACAAATCTTTATGGAACAAGCTACATTTTTAAAAATCAATCCTGCTGACTCCGTCGTTGTATGTCTCGCCGCTAAAAAGAAGGGCGACATCATTGAGGTAGACGGCAAGCAAATCACAGTGAATCAAGACACTCCTGCAGGTCACAAGGTACTGATCAAGGACGTTGCTGAAGGTGAGAACATCATCAAGTACGGTTATCCCATTGGTCACGCACGTCAGGCTATGAAGGCTGGCGACTGGGTGAATGAGAACAACCTGAAGACCAACTTGAGTGGAACACTGGAATACACCTATCAGCCTGTAGGTGCTTGGGAAGGCTCACCCTACAACGTTCAACGTTCAACGTTTAAGGGTTATGTTCGTAAGAATGGCGACGTAGGTGTGCGCAACGAGATTTGGATTGTGCCCACCGTTGGTTGTGTGAACGGTATTGCTGAGCGTTTGGCTGAGCAGCTTCGCAAGGAGACTGGCGAAGAGGGTATTGATGCTGTTTGGACGTGGCATCATAACTATGGTTGCTCGCAGCTTTCCGAGGACCACGAGAACACCCGTAAGGTGCTTCGCGACATCTGTCTGCACCCCAATGCTGGTGGTGTACTGGTGCTGAGTCTGGGTTGTGAGAACAACCAGCCTGAGGACTTCATGGCGATGTTGGGCGACTATGACAAGAGTCGCATCAAGCTGTTGGTGACCCAGCGTGTGGAAGGCGACGAGATGGAGGCTGGTATGCAGATTCTGCGCGAGCTCTACGCTCAGGCCAAGCAAGACAAGCGCGAGGATGTCAGCGTTTCCAAGTTGCGCGTAGGTTTGAAGTGTGGTGGTTCTGATGGTTTCTCAGGCATCACTGCCAACCCTTTGGTAGGTGAATTCTCTGATTGGCTCGTAGCACAGGGTGGCACCTCTGTATTGACGGAAGTTCCTGAGATGTTTGGTGCAGAGACCATTCTGATGAACCGTTGCGAGACCCCTCAGTTGTTCGAGCAGACCGTTTCTATGGTTAACAATTTCAAAAACTACTTCCTGTCACATGGCGAGCCTGTGGGCGAGAACCCAAGTCCAGGCAACAAGGCAGGCGGTATCTCTACCCTTGAGGATAAGGCACTGGGTTGCACCCAGAAGTGTGGCAAGGCTCCCGTCAGTGGTGTGATGGAGTATGGCGACCGCTTGCAGAACAACGGTCTGAACCTGCTCTCTGCTCCTGGCAACGACCTCGTAGCCTCTACAGCCCTTGCCTCTTGCGGTTGCCACATCGTGCTGTTCACCACAGGACGTGGAACGCCCTTCGGCACTTTTGTTCCAACCATGAAGGTGGCTACCAATCCTGTGCTGGCTAAGAACAAGCCCCACTGGGTAGATTTCTCCGCTGGTCAGTTGGTGGAGGGACGCACCATGCAGGAGATTGTTCCTGAGTTTATCGATAAGGTATTAGCAGTAGCCAGTGGCGAGAAGGCTCGCAACGAAGAGAACGGCTATCGCGAAATCTCAATTTTCAAAAATGGCGTAACACTTTGAAAAAAGGTATATTGGCATTATCACCCTTAGCGGTGTTTATCGTACTCTATTTAGTCACGAGCATCATTGCTCGTGACTTTTATAAAGTACCCATCACCGTAGCCTTCATGGTGGCTTCCGCCTATGCCATTGCGGTCTCAGGGGGCATCCCCCTGCGCAAGCGTATAGACATTTATAGCAAGGGAGCAGCTACCGATCAGATGATGCTGATGATCTGGATATTCATCTTGGCAGGTGCCTTTGCCCATTCAGCCAAAATCATGGGGGCCATTGATGCTACTGTCAATCTCTCACTGATGCTCCTGCCTGGAAACATGCTGTTGGCAGGCTTGTTCCTTGCAGCCTGCTTCATCTCTATTTCCGTGGGTACCAGCGTAGGCACCATCGTTGCCCTGACGCCCATTGCTGCAGGTGTTGCTGAGCAGACGGGTACGAGCATTGCCATGATGACCGCTGTCGTGGTGGGAGGTTCGTTCTTTGGCGACAATCTCTCGTTCATCTCAGACACCACGATTGTGGCCACCTCCACACAAGGTTGCAAACTCAGCGATAAGTTCCGCGTCAATTCGTTCATCGTCATTCCAGCAGCACTCCTTGTGCTGGTGGCTTACATCTTCCTGGGCACAGGCATCCATTCGCCCCACCACCTTCCTGAGGTTTCCTACACCAAGGTCATTCCCTATCTTGCCGTTCTCATCACGGCCATTTTCGGTATGAACGTCATGGCTGTATTAACGCTGGGCATTGTCCTGACGGGCATTATCGGAATAGCCAATGGCTCGTATGATGTGTTCGGATGGTTTGGAGCCATGGGCGATGGTATCAAGGGCATGGGCGAACTGATTATCATTACGATGATGGCTGGAGGCTTGCTGGAAATCATCAAGCACAACGGAGGTATCGACTATATCATTGAACGACTCACGCGCCACGTTTCCACCAAGCGGGGTGCCGAACTGGCTGTTGCAGGACTCGTCTCGTTTGTCAATCTCTGCACAGCCAACAATACCGTTGCCATTATCACCGTGGGAGGCATTGCCAAGCAGATAGGCGACCGCTTTGGTGTTGACAACAGGAAATGTGCCTCTATTCTCGACACCTTCTCCTGCACCATTCAGGGCATCATTCCCTATGGTGCGCAATTGCTGATGGCTGCTGGTCTGGCCCAGCTCAATCCCATCAGCATCCTACCCTACCTCTACTATCCGCTGGTCATTGGCCTGACCGCATTATTATCCATCATTTTCAGATACCCCAAACGATATTCGTAGCGCTTCGCTAGTGAATAGTGAATAGTGAAAAGTGATAAGTTATGAATGTGATATATAGAAACATGGAACGGCTCATAGCCTGTAGTTCCGCTAGCGACAGAGAACGCATAGAGCCCATGTCCGCATGGAAGTGGAGAAAGCTCTATCAGATAGCCAACCAATATGGCATAGTGCCTTGGATAGCTGCTGGTGTGCGCGCCTATGAGGGCGATTTCTTCCTGCAGATTCCTGAGGATGTTAAGGCTCATTTTGCCACCGAATATGGCAAGAAGAGCGAGGAGAATCTGGACAAGTTCTGGTTGCAGATAGAGCGCTCCAAGGGATTGCTCCATCGACTATCGTCCAGGTCACTTCGTGCTTACAAGAATGACCTGATTCATACCATCAAGAATATTGAGGAATAAAAGGATTTACGGAAATACGGAATGACGGATTCACTCCATCACGGAGTCTTGGAATCCGTGTTCAAACCTGATTTCCCGTAGCGAGTGACTTCCCATAAACCTACTCTTGTCCACGAAACCATTCACGCCCGTCAGCCTTCCCTTACCCGTATATTGCCACATCGTGATGTCGCGCTCGTCTTCCAACACGGGTTCTTCAGGCGTATACATGGCTATCATCAGCTTGTAGCCATCCAGTTTTCCCAACAAGTGTCTGTTATAGAAATTGCGGAAGGTATAGAGCAAAGGTTTTTGGTGATACGCCTCCTCCACCATTTCCAGGAATGAGAATAGCGAGTCGCAAAATTCATCCGTGGGCAGTCCGTTGGTGGTCTCTATGTCAATCATGGGTATCAAGTCCTGTTCCTCAGGAATACATTGCGACACAAAGTTCTCCAATTGTTTGCGCTGTTCCGTCTTCGGACGGTAGAAATGATAGCTGCCCACCTTAAGTCCATAGACATGCGCCATCACAATGTTCTGCTCAAACTTCTGATCCACACGGTCGCCACCCTCCGTAGCCTTCAGATAGACGTAGGCCATGCTGGTGTTGTCGCCAATATTCTCCCAGAACACGTTGCCCTGATAGTGGCTCATGTCTATGCCATGAATATGCGAACACGTGTCCTCGCACATCACACTCGACGTGTCAGGCATTTCCTGCACGCGAGGTCTCACGACAATGGTCTTCTTGCGGGCGCCCTTGCGTCCTTTCACTACGTTATGTCTCTTATTGATCGTATGCCGTTTTGAATGCTTCGCACGTCCTGCGTAGGCGTCGCCTACAGCCAGCAAAACCATGCAAAAGGCCAGTAAAAATGCTATTTTCTTCATGATTGTTTTAAATTCAAGTCGCAAAGTTACTCATTTTTCAGCAATTATTCGTATCTTTGCGCTATAAATATTGCAACATGAAACATTTATTTGCTATTATAACGACAATTTTGCTATTGACAGCCTGCCAAAAGGACGAGGAAGCAGCACCCTATAACCCCGTCAAGGATGTCAAGCATACCGTGCTGGTGTATATGCCTTCTGAGAATAACCTGTCTCCCTATGCGCAAAGCGACATCAACGAAATGATCAAGGGGCGCCAATTGGTGGGCGACGACTGTGACCTGCTGATTTTTGTCGACAGGGCCAGCAAGACGGAGATGCCTTTTATTGCCAGAATCAACAATAGCTACGAGCAATCCGTTGACACCTTATATAAATACCCCACTGATTTCTACAGCTCCGAACCTGCCAAGTTCCAGGAAGTGCTTCAGCGCATGATTTCGTTCAGTCCTAAGTCGCAGGACTACGGACTCGTGCTCTGGGGTCACGCCAATGGCTGGATATTGGAGAACGACGGACAGAATGTTATCCGTCGCGCCTATGGTGTTGACAATGGCAACAACGAGAGCACGCAGATGGTCAAGGAACCAGCCCGTTGGCTGAACATCCCCGATATGGCTACGAGTTTCAAGCAGGTGGGCAAGCACTGGCGCTTCCTCTTCTTCGACTGCTGCAACATGCAGAATGCCGAGGTGGCCTATGAACTCCGCGGTACCACCGATTATATCATTGCCTCTCCTGCAGAGATTACGGGCGTGGGTGCTCCTTACGACAAGTTGGTGGCCGACTTCTTCATCGAAGACACGGAGCAAATGGCCATCAAGACGTGTGCTGACTATCATGCACAGCTGGATTATATTGGGGAGCATCTGCCCATCAGCGTGGTCAAAACCTCACAGATGCAGGCGCTGGCTGAAGCCACTAAGAACATCCTGCCTGAGATTCAGGCCTGGCTGCAGACCAGCAACCCCACGCAAGGCATCATCTATTACTACAACTATGATAGTGCTTACAAGCCTGAACGTGAGAAGATAATGTACGACATGAACGATATGATTCGTGCAGCTTTGGCTGATGCTCCTAAGAAGTTTGACGCTTGGAAGAAAGCATTCACCAATGCCGTTATCTATGCCGAGATGAGCAAGAAATGGCACGCTAACAGTGTGAATTTCAGCGATTTCACAGTGACTGCGGAAAAGTATGGAGGAATCAGCATGTTCTTCCCCTTGGCAAAGTATGCCAATGCCAGTCACGATTACAACAATGACATCAAGAAGTTGGCGTGGTATCAAGCCGTTTGGGGCTTACAGAACTAGCCTTGATTAGTCCTTGTTCGTGCGCCTAATTACCACCTTGACTTTCGAGATTCTGCGCTCCTCCATCTCCAGTATTTCAAATGAGAAATGCTGGTAGTCTATCTTTTCGTGCAATTTGGGGAAGTCGCCCTTGATTTCCAGCAGCAGTCCGGCTATCGTGTCGGCATCACCCTCCACGTCGGCAAAGGTCTCGTCGTCCAGCTTCAGCACCTTGTAGAAGTCGGTCAACAGAGTCTTTCCCTCGAAAACGAAGGTGTTCGAGTTGATGCGCACGTAGTTCTTCTCGTCCTCATCATACTCGTCGTTGATCTCGCCCACGATTTCCTCCAGGATATCCTCCAGCGTCACAATACCACTGGTGCCACCAAACTCGTCCACCACAATGGCAATGTGCACCTTGTTCTCCTGGAATTCGCGCAACAAGTCGTCAATCTTCTTCGTCTCAGGCACGAAATACGGCGGACGAATCAGCGACTGCCATTTGAAGTTGTTACCCTTCGACAAGTGGGGCAACAAGTCCTTGATATACAGAATGCCTCGGATATTGTCCTGCGTGTCCTGATAGACGGGAATACGCGAGTAGTTATTGTCCACCACGCACTTCAGCACCTCTTCGTAGGGCGCCGTCGAATCCAGGTCAATCACATCCTGACGACTCGTCATCACCTCCTTCACCGTTTCGTCGCCAAAGCGCACAATACCCTCCAGTATCTTCTTCTCCTCCTTGATATCCTCGGTGTCCGTCAACTCCAGCGCCTGCTCCAGCTCGTTCACACTCAGCGTCTGGTTCTCCTTCACCACCACCTTCTCCGTCAGCTTTCCTGAGCTTACCACGATACTGGCTATGGGGTAGAACAATTTGCGGAAGAACATGATGCCTGGAACGGCATTCCTACAGAACTGCAGCGGGTCTTTGCGTGCATACACCTTGGGCATGATTTCACCAAACAGCAGCAATAGGAACGTCAACAGGATGGTCATGAATCCGAACTCCACCCACCACGCATCGGCAAAGTCGATGATATGGTGGAAGAAATAGGTGAACAGCATGATGATGGCTACGTTCACCAAGTTGTTGGCTATCAAGATGGTAGCCAGTGTACGCTCAGAGTCCTGGCGCAACTTGGTTATCTTGGCGTCGTCTGATGATTTCTCCTCGTCCATCTGGTTCAGGTCGCTGGGAGTCAGCGAGAAGAAAGCAATCTCCGAACCAGAGGCAAATGCCGAAACCAGCAACAGCAAACAAGCTGCAATGCCTGCAGATAATACCCCCGTCGTTGGATCTATCAGTGAGATATCGTTCAGTGTTCTTAGAAATTCTTCCATGTGTGGTTTATTCAGGATTTGCCTCCACCTTCGGTGTCAGCATCTCCATATTGTCAGCCCATATTTCGGTGACGTAGCGTCGCTGTCCCTGCTTGTCGTCATAGGTGGTATAGCGTATGCGCCCCTCTATATACAGCTTGTCGCCCTTATGGACATACTTCTCCACGATTTCAGCCAGCTTGCGCCACAGCAGCACCGTATGCCAATCGGTACGGTCGGGCACTTGTGTACCATTCTGAAGCGTATATCCACGCTCCGTCGTAGCCAGTCGCACACGCGCCACTGCTACACCCTGGTCCACATAGCGCACTTCGGGGTCAGCCCCCACATTACCGATTAACATCACTTTATTCATAGGTTGAGATGGTTTTCACTGTTCACTGTTCACTAGCGCATGCGCTATTTGCAAGCGCCTAAGTAGGTAAACTTAAAGTTCTTTCCCTTGGCCGAAGGGAACTGGCTGCGACTATCCACGCGCTGGCTCAGATGGTCCACGATTCTGTTGTAGCAATCCTGACCAGACATTGCCTTGCAACGAGCCACGAAGTGGGTGTCGCGATACTGGAACTTGCCCGTTCCAGGCACCAGCAGCACGCGCTTGAAATCGATGGTACCCTCGTACCAGCCTTCACGCTCCTCAGTCAGTCTCATCACTGCACTGGGCACTGGCTTTCCTACGGTCTCCAAGCTGTGCACGGCCTTCTTCTCCTTGAAGTCCTGCATGGTAGCGGCCTCGGTCTTTATGATAATAAAGTACACGCGCGGGCGTGTCTTATATCGCTTGGGATAGAACACGTCGCTGGCCACGTAGTTTCTGATGTCCTGTTCCAACACAGGATTCATGCCTATTTCTTCAATTCCTGCTAAGAATGCGATAGCCTCATCAACATTATTAACGAGAACTTCTCTATCGAAATACCTTAAATATAAATTCATTTTAGAATGGTTGTTTTCCTAAAAATCTCTTGAGAAAGAGCGGAAAACGGGACTCGGACCCGCGACCCCAACCTTGGCAAGGTTGTGCTCTACCAACTGAGCTATTTCCGCATTGTTGTTAAAAAGATGGTGAAGAGGAGGAGACTCGAACTCCCACGTCGCAATTGACACTACCCCCTCAAAGTAGCGCGTCTACCAATTCCGCCACCTCTCCAACATGTAAGTTTAACGCGTGAATAAAAAAGAGTGCCCAGAACAGGACTCGAACCTGCACGCCTCGCGACACACGCACCTGAAACGTGCGCGTCTACCAATTCCGCCACCTGGGCATTTTGTTCATTAAGACCCAACGTCTTAATGCTCTTTTTTGTTCAACATGTTGAGCGGAAAACGGGACTCGGACCCGCGACCCCAACCTTGGCAAGGTTGTGCTCTACCAACTGAGCTATTTCCGCTTGTTCTTCGAACAATCGGCATTTTCGGCTACGCTCGGCATAAAGTAAACTTTCTACTCTCACTTGCACGAAAATTCCGCATCCTTCGGCACATCTCTCTCGATTGCGGATGCAAAGGTAATGCTTTTTTCGGAACTGGCAAACTTTTTTGCGGTTTTTTTTCGAAAAATCGCATTAATCCATCCTATTTCGGTAATCTTCGTAGCCAAATTGGCGCAAAATCTCCAGTTTTCCGTCCATTTTCAGCATACCGATGGCAGGGTGTGTGATACCGTTGAAGGTATTCGTCTTCACCGTCGTGTAGTGTATCATATCCTCGAATATCACCTCCTCGCCCACCTGCAGTTCGTGGTCGAAGCGCCAATAACCCATGAAGTCGCCACTCAGACAGCTGTTGCCACCCAGGCGATAAATTTGACCTTTGAACTTTGACCTTTGAATTTTATGATTACCATCTTCGACGTGGATAGCCCCGCGAACGTCTGGATAGTATGGCATTTCCAGACAGTCGGGCATGTGACACGTAAAGCTCACGTCCAGTATCGCCGTCTTGATGCCCTTATCCTCCACCACGTCCACCACGCTGGCTACCAGCGGACCCGTTTGCCACGCAAAGGCACTGCCTGGTTCGAAGATCACCTTCAGCCATGGGTAGCGCTTGTGGAATCCGTCCATTATCCTCACCAGCCTTTCTATGTCGTAGTCCTTGCGCGTCACCAAGTGTCCCCCTCCGAAGTTTATCCACTCCAGTTGCGGAAACCACTTCGCAAATTTCTCCTCGATGTGCACCAACGTACGCTCAAACACATCCGACCCGCTCTCGCAATGGCAGTGACAGTGAAATCCGCGTATGTCCTCCGGCAACCGTTCCGGCAATTTGTCTGCCGTCACCCCGAATCGTGTCCCGGGCGCGCACGGGTTATATAATAAGGTACCCACCTCCGAGTATTCCGGGTTCACCCTCAGACCTATCGAGCACTCCCCTGCTCGCTCGTGGAATCGCTCATACTGCGACAGCGAATTGAATGTCAGATGACTCGAACACCGCACTATCTCGCCGAATTCCTCGTCCTTATACGCAGGCGAATACGTGTGCGCCTTCGCTCCAAACTCCTCGAAGGCTAGTCGCGCCTCCGATAGCGAACTTGCCGTTGTTGCGTTGATATACTCGCGGAATATGGGGAATGTCTTCCACAGTGCAAACGCCTTGAACGCCAATATCCACTCCGCGTCCGTCCGCTGTGCCACCTCGCGTATCAGCGCCAGGTTCTTGCGCAGTTTCTCTTCCTCTATAATATAAATAGGTGTATTCATCGTTTGCAAAGTTACTGCGTTTTTTCTGAATCAACAAAAAAGATTACTTTTTTTCGCTATTTCCTGCCCTTTTATTGATTTTTTTTGTATTTTTGCAGCAGACAATAAATATTATAAACTATAAATTACACTAGGCTATGAAAATTATTGATTGCGAATTTCACTATTATTTACCAGAGCTGATGGACTATCTTTCCACAAGAGATAAAGCCATGAGGTATTATCCGGAAACAAAAGTCCTGGAAGTGAGGGATAATGTCTTTGCCCAGTTCGGTGGCGTAACGAACACCTATCCTTTCATTGACGAGATGATGAATTTCGGAGCAGAGCGCGTGGCGGAGATGGACCGGAACGGCGTTGATGTCGGTGTGATGTCAAGTTCGCCAGCAGTGGAGGAACTGCCCGAAAAGGAGAGCGTCTATTTCGCCAAGAAATCCAATGACGCCGTAGCAGAACTCATCAAGAAATTCCCTGGCCGCTTCCTGGGTACGGCCATCCTGCCGACGCCCTATGTCGATGAAGCCATCAAGGAGCTGGAGCGTTGCGTCAAAGAGCTGGGATTCAGCTACTGGCACACGCATTCCAATTATATGCACGAGCACCTGTATGATGAGAAATACCTTCCCCTGCTGGCCAAGGCCGAGGAGTTGGGCTGTGCCGTCTACGTTCATCCGCAGGCCTCTGACGACAAGGACATGAAGGACATGGGCTATGTGTATTCCTCGCCCGGTCTTGGATACGGACTGGATACCATGAAGACGTCGTTGCGACTGATTCTCAACGGCACCTTCGACAAGTTCCCCAAGCTGAGAATGATTCTCGGCCATTTGGGCGAATTCTTCCCGTTCATCATCGACAGGGTGGACAACCGCTTTGCATGGATCAGGGACGACGAGGTAAAGATGAAGCACACGGTTGCTTACTACTTCAAGAACAAGAATGTGGTGGTGACGACCAGCGGCGTTATGTCTAAAATCAGTTTTGAGTGCACCAAGCAGGCTTTCGGCATCGACAGTATCATTTTCGCTTCCGATTATCCCTACGTGTGCCTGGCTGACATGATGAAATTCGTGAAAACGCTCGATCTGACGGAAGAGGAAAAAGAAAAACTCTTCCACCTGAATGCCGAGAAGTACATTTTATAAACCACAGAGACTGGTTTTTTGATTGAATCATATAGGGGGCCGACAAATTTCATTCTGTCAGCCCCTACTCTTACATCTTCCTTCTTACATCATCCATCAATTTTGTCCCAGGCCGCCACCGCCGGTGTTGCTGTTACCACCCTGGTTCTGGCTACCGCCATTCTCCGTAGATCCGTTCTCTCCGTCACCCGTAGATCCGTTCTCGTTGTCCTCAATCTCGCCGCTGTCGCCAGAGGTGACACGCTTCAGAACGTTGCCGTCCTCGTCCAGACAGGTAATCTGGATGGCGGTGTTCTTCAACTCGTCCTTCACGTCCGTGTTGGGTGTGAAAATGATGCGGCGGGTAGTAATCAGGTTGGCCTTCACGTCCTCCAGCTCAGTCACCGCCTTCGAGCGTACGCTGAAGCGCATCGTTCCCAGACCGGGCAGGGGTACCGAGTGACCCTCAGTGGCCCACGTGCGGATTACTTCACCTGCGGCATCCCAAGCCGCCTTGATCACACCTGCAGAGATACCGCTGTGGGTACTGGCCTCTGCGAACACCTTCTTCTCCTGGATGGGGATGTAGAGGTCGGGACGCATCACGAACTTCTTTCCAGGGTTCTTACCAAGCTTTACTTCACGTCGCTGTGCAATTACCTTAATAGCCATAATTCAATCTAGTTTAATTTTTGTGTTGTTAAAATATTTGTTAATAATCTCATGTCGCCTTGTTCCACTTCCTGAAGGTACTATTAAGGATTACAATTGCTAAGGTTAACGCGCGCAATTTCTAGATTTAAGTCTCGCAATTTTTACCCTTAAAGACCATCTGTCCGCTTCTTCAATTTGACAATGCAAAGGTACAAAAAATTCAGGTGCTAACCAAGCCTTTTCAGGTTTTATCTTGGATTTATTTGAAATGTTAAAATGTCAAATAATCGAAAGACCACCTAACATCCTAACGACCTAACAACCTAACATTTGCTACCGTTAGTGTCGCGCTCCTCACTTTATCCTGTATTATATTTATATATATTATTATATATATTATAATATATATAATAATATATATAAATTAGAAACACCTTTTTCCTCCCCTATCCTAACAATCAAACATCCTAATGTTAGGTCGTTAGGTTGTTAGGTTGTTAGGGGCTGTAATAATTGACACGTTAATTCTTCTGGTTAATCAGGTTCACCACCACCTTTACCATCACATCCTTCTCCTCCACACTGGGATAGAGTTCATCGCCCCCAAACGTCTGATAAATCTGACCTATACTGCTCTTGAACGATTCGTCCTTCTCGTTACCAAACAGCGTTGAACCTCCAAACTTCTCACGCAAGCCATTAATAGCCTCCATGGCATTCTCGTATGTGGTCACACCGTGTCTGTCACTCTGTAAGGTTTTCTAATCACTATTCTGTTTTAATTGTATGACGACAATATCAGGATCTGTGGGCTTCGTTCTATAGAAATCGAGTTGCTTGATATCGCTGGGTGAGTATCATTGTAGTTGTGCAGTTTTATCAGCATATTCCCTTTGCGTTGCTTCACCTCAAGTTGTGGCAATTTGTCGTTACTGTAACATGATAGCGTGCAAAGAAAAAACAGCATCAGCAATGTTATTCTTTTAATGACAGTGTAGATAGTATGATAGTTTATCTGTAGTTTCATGGGTGCAAAAGTACATAAAGAAGTCAAATCTTGCAACTTTTTTCTCCATTTTTTCTTGTCGCCAAGTGCGGAAAATCGCAAATAAATTTGTTTTTTCATTCGATTTGCACTACCTTTGTCCCACAAAAATGAACAGACTGATATATCATATCATTGCGTTTCTGGTGGTGGCAGTGTGGGGCACTACATTTGTCTATACCAAGTTATTGCTGATGGCAGGACTGACAGCAGCACAGATATTCGTGTTGCGCTTTATCATAGCATACATAATGCTGCTGGTGTATTCGTTGACGCGCAAGCAGTTCCGATGGTTCTCGAGGATGTGGCAGGACGAGCTGCTGATGGTGGGACTGGGCATTACGGGTGGTTCGCTGTATTTCCTGACAGAGAACTCGGCGATGATCTACACGACGACGACGAACACGTCGCTGATAGTATGTATGTGTCCGCTGTTTGCCGCCTTGTTGATAGCGCTGTTCTTCCGTTCGCAGCGTCTGCACGGACTGCAGATAGTGGGAACGGTGATGGCTGCGATTGGCGTGGCGGTGGTGGTACTGAACGGTCATTTTGTTTTACACCTTTCACCCTTGGGTGACACGTTGGCCTTTGCGGCTTGTCTGTGTTGGGCTGTGTATTCACTGCTGATGATACCTGCGGGTATGCGCTACAACTCGCTGTTCATTACGCGCAAGGTATTCTTCTACGGAATGGCGTCGATGATTCCATACTTCATGGTCTATCCGGACCTGCCCTCGCCCAGCTTGGTGTTCCGTATAGATGTGCTACTGAACCTGCTTTTCCTAGGTTGCGTGGCCTCGATGTTATGTTTCTTGGCATGGAACTGGGTTGTAAAGAAGTTGGGGGCGATAGTGGCCACGAACTACGTGTATTTCAACCCCGTGGTAACGGTATTGTTTGCATGGCTCATCCTGTCGGAGCGCATCACGGTGTACTTCCTGATGGGTACGGTGCTCATCCTGATAGGATTGTTTTTCTGTAATAAAAGGATTAAAAAGTAGATGAAAAAAGTTGTCATATTATTTATAGCACTGATGTTCGTCCTGTCGGTAGTGATAGGACATTGCGACGAGATAAATACGGGCGCGACCGAGGATGTGAAGGTGGAAGCGCCAGCAGGGGTGGAGGTGCCTGCCCACGAGGAGGGCGAAACGAGCCAGTTGCTGGTGCGCAAAGCCTACACTGCGAGCTATAACAAGGAGACGAGGTGTCCGAACTGGGTGGCATGGGAACTGACTGCGGAGCACGTGGACGGCACGATGGCGCGAAGGAACACGTATCGTGAGGACGAAGAGGTGCCTACGCCCAGGGCTACAAACCAGGACTACAAGGGTAGCGGATGGTCGAGAGGGCACATGTGTCCTGCGGGAGATAACAAGTGGGACGAGGTGGCGATGATGGAATCGAACCTGCTGACGAACATGTGTCCACAGCACAGCAGTCTGAACAGCGGCGTGTGGAACGTGATAGAGCGCGACTGCAGGAAATGGGCGAAGCGCTACGGACAGGTGTATATTGTGTGTGGCCCCATCTTCATGAACCAAGAGCACGAAAAGATAGGCAGAAACGAGGTGGTGGTGCCTGAGGCTTTCTTTAAGGTGATACTACGTCTGCAGCCCAACGCGAAGGCGATAGGATATGTGGTCAGAAACAACGAGGGCACCAAGCGCAAGGACCAGTTTGTGAACAGCGTAGATCAGGTGGAGAGGATTACGGGCATAGACTTCTTCCCCACCCTGCCCGACAGCATAGAGAACGCGATAGAGGCGAAAGCGGACCTGAGGGAGTGGAACTAAATTAGGCACAAAAACAAAAAAAGAGCTCAGCGATGTGCTGAACTCTTTGCGGAGAGAGAGGCTCCCAAACCTATGGTTTCTTAGAATATCACAAAATACTCAAACAGTTGTATATCAGCTGTTTGTAAAATTAACTAAAAATCAGAATATCACAAAATATCTTTCCGTATCGCAATTTTTGGGTGTAAAATTGGGTGTAGATTTTGAGTTTACACCCAAACGCTGATTCGTTGATTACAAAGGCATTCATCAAAATAAGTAGAAAGCATTTTCCCTTGGTTCTGTCCCAAATTTATTATAATTTTGGGACAAAAAATACAGAAAACGGCACTCCAAATGTTAAATTATTGCTAATTCGATTATATTTAGTCTTGTTTTTTGCGTCAATAACAAGACTTTTATTATCTTTGCACCATCAAAAGCATATTAATTATGGTTATAGGTGAAGATATAAAGAAGAAGATAAGTGATACCCCTGATGGCGTAGTTCTCACTATTGGCGACTTCAATGTGGACATGCAATATCAAGGAGCACTCGTCAAGGCTCTTAATAGACTTGTTGACCAAGGTACGCTCCATAGGTTATCCAAAGGCAAATATTACAAGCCTCGGAAAACGATCTTTGGAACATTGAAACCCGTACCAGAAGAAATCACAAAGGACTTTTTGGAGAAGAATGGCAAGTTAGTTGGTTATATCACTGGCAATAGAGCATTTGCTTTGATGGGACTAACGACGCAAATCACCTCTTCATTATTGATTGGTACAAATCGCTATCGTCATCCACTGACAAGAGGGGGCTATGATATCTCCTTTTTACAGCAGCATAATCCCATCACAGAAGAAAACATCCCGCTTCTAAGAATACTTGATGCTTTGAAGTTTATCAAGAAAATACCTGCCAGCAGTCCTGATAGTGTGGTGACGCTACTTGGCAGTACTATATGTGCACTTTCCAAGGCGGAGAAAATAAAACTGACAGAACTGGCAGAGAACTATACTGCATACGTCAGAGCGCTTCTCGGTGCCATCATGGAACAAAACGGTCTTGATGCAGGACTTCTAAAGAACACTCTAAACGGAACCACTAATTACAAACTGCCCATCTCTGAGCAGGCATTACCTAACAAGAAAAACTGGAATATCCTATGAAATTACATGAGAACGAACAACTGTTTGCAGATGCCATCAACGCAGCATCACGTCCAATAACTGAGGGCGGACTCGGTATCAAAAGCATCTTCATTGAGAAGGATTACTGGATATGCCGTTCACTGAAGTTGATGGCAGAAGGTGACATAAATGGCAAGGCGGTGTTCAAGGGTGGCACCAGTCTTTCGAAAGCATACGGCATAGGGGCTCGATTCTCCGAAGATATCGATGTTGCCATTGCAGAAGCATGGACATTGAGCGGCAATCAGCTAAAGAACCTCATACGCCGTACCGCAAAGAA
>Ga0310695_10004694_pt1 | contig 24781 bp, 22 predicted proteins | sample RumenRJG_04DNA_FD_203882 | JGI IMG/M metagenome (GOLD analysis project Ga0310695, IMG submission 203882) | Bovine rumen microbial communities from Lethbridge, Alberta, Canada - RJG_04 (v2) (version 2) | ecosystem: Host-associated > Mammals > Digestive system > Stomach > Rumen | place: Canada...
AATCCAATCGTCACCAAACAATAGGTACCCAACATGTGAACAAAATCTTCGGCCCTGGGCAGCCCGTGCGCTCCTGCGTTGATGCGTTTTTTCTTTCCAAACTTTCCGCGTACAATCAGAGGAATATACAACAGACCGAAATAGAGGCCAAACACGCCGAACGACCAGTCAGCACCATGCCAGAAACCGATGAGCACCATGTTGATGATTACTGCCAATGCCAATCCAACTTGTCCCCATCCTCGCATGCCGATATTCAGCGGCATGAACACATAGTCGGTAAGCCAACTCGTGAGCGAGATGTGCCATCTCTGCCAAAACTCGGCAATGTTGCGTGCCAAAAAGGGTGCTTTAAAGTTGATGGCCACATCAAAGTTCAGTATCTTAGCCACACCAATTGCCATATGGCTGTATCCGCCAAAGTCGGCATAAAGTTGTAACGGGAACAACAGCGCAGCCACAACAAGCCGTGATGCAGGGAATGAATCGGGTGATGTCCATGCACTATCGGTGAGCAAAGCCAAATTGTCGGCCACACACATCTTCAGAAAGATACCCCAGAGAATCTGTCGACAACCATCGACAGCCTTGGGATAATCGAGATGATGTATCTGAGTCAATTGTGGCAAGAATCTGCCTGGTCTGTCAATGGGTCCCGACATCAACGTGGGGAAAAATGCCACATAGGCAGAAAATTGCAGAAAACTGTCAGCCTCCTCAATGCGCTGTCGATGCAAGTCGATGACATAACTTATTAACTTAAAAGTAAAGAAACTGACCCCCACCGGCACCACGATGTGCAGCGTCGTCCATGAGCATCGTAGCCCCAAAGCATTAAACAATGCAGCAAATGACTCGCCGAAGAAATTCAGATATTTGAAAATGAGCAACAAAGCAACACCCGAAACCACACCACAAGTAGTCCAGAATGAAGCTGCAGCCCATTTCTCGGTCTGAACCGCTCTATTGATTTGTTTGCCAACAAAATAAGTCAATGCTGTCGCTCCCAACAGCAGAGGCAACATGCGCCAGTCTGCAAAAGCATAAAAAGTATAACTGCTAAGCAGTAGCCATACATTCTGACGTACAACCTTCTGCATCATCCATGGCATGAACATGCCTATACAGACAACCGCAAAGAATGCCGCAAATGCCAATGAGTTGACGACCATAATGACCAACGTAATTTACTATCCTATGCGCTGTACAATAGTGTCAACCATTTGACCCACATTTTGCCAGGTCATAATCTCGCGAGCGTTAAACTTGATCTTCCAATGCTTCTCAATAGCAACAATGAGTTGAATATGGCTCAATGAGTCCCACTCATCAACGTCATCAGCCTTGAGCGAATCGGTTACTTCCAAGTCGTCCACATCCAAGATGTCCTGGAATATATCAGTCAATTGGTCAAGTATTTCTTGTCTTGTCATATCTTTGTTTGTTAATTTACAGTTACTATTCGTTCTTGAGTGAACAACTTTGTATCACTGATTGTCTCGCTGATGCATTGTGCAACCTCTTCGGGCATTAACAGACGCGACTTGCTCTGCAACTCTTTCTCTGCCAGATGGTCGACCATCTCGCCATGTAATGGTGTAGGCATGAAGTCGGGTAACACAGTCATTGACAGGATGCCTAAATGCGAATACTCGCTCTGCCAGCAACGTGCCAACTGCTGCAAGTAGGCCTTAGTTGCAACATAGACACTATAGCCTGCTGGCGGCAATCCCCGCGCAGCCAGCGTTCCAACCGTGATAATCAATCCAGACTTCTTGCGCCGCATGGCTGCGATGCATGCTTGTGTAATCTGAATAACAGGAGCAACGTTAACTCTGAACGATTCCTCAAAATCAACCACTTGTGTACGATAAAAGTGGGTACCAAGGGGGCGTCCAACATAAGCGTTGTTAACCAGCACATCAATATTCAGAGCAGGTATCTCTTCGGTGAGAGCCGCTACAGATTCATCACGGGTGAAGTCAACCTGCCGCATCATTACATGATCCCATCGTGCACACAACTGCCCTGCCACCTCACCATGATTGCAATAGGTGAAAATGACATGATGACCTTGCGAAGCCAACATCTGAACCAATTGGCGCCCGACGGCTGAAGTTCCTCCTGTAATCAAGACATTCATGGCAAAAAACCTATCTGAACATGACCGCGTGCAATAAGTCGGCGTTTGCCACCCTCATTACGCACGAACTTAAACTTATAAATCACAATATCCACCGCTTCGCTGACCGTCTCGCACTGTGCTTGAAACAGTAGTTGATCGCCCAGATAGACTGGCGCATGAAAACTGATGTCCTGCGCGTGAATCATTACTTGGTCACAAGGCAAGAGGACACCAACAAAGTGCGACAAAAAAGCATTGAGGATATTACCATACATGACCCTTCCCTCAAAACCATGCTCGTGAGCAAAATTCTCGCTGATATGCAAGGGATTGTTGTCACCACTACACAGGCGAAATGCATCATAAACCTGCTGGGTGACACAATAAGTGTGCTCCAACGACGGGCATAATTGTGATAATTGCACTGCTGTCATTGCGGGAGTCATGCTAGTGAGATGCTACAGGGTTTATTAGAATAGTTGTCTAGAGTAAGGACCCAATGTGCCTTGTCGGCTTCCAACGGCTGGAACCCCAACTCGGGATAGTGGTTGGCGACCATACCGTTTTTGGGTGTGGTAAGATATTCGCCCACAATGCGTTTGTATCCTCTGCTTCGAGCAGCCTCAACCATCTGGTTGAGTGTGAAGCACTCCATGCCACGCTTGAGCACACGACAACTCATGAGCCATGTATCGACCAGCAGCGACTCAGCATCAAGAGGGCGCATGACTACGACTGCAATCAATCCATGGTCACCAAATCGATCCTTGAGCGAAAAAGCCATGTCTATCACCTCGGGCGCCTGCGCCAACTGCTTGATATCATCCTCGCTGTAGCGGACTGTGCGCAGGTTGAACTGGTTGCTGCGTTGTGTAAGTTGCGCCACTCGGGGGGTATTGAACGTGTTGAATGGCTCAACAGTCGCCTGCATACCCAGCGATTCCAAGAACTCGTGCTCATTGGCAAAGGTTCTCTTGAGTTTCATGCGCTGTGCCTCCTGCTGGTACTGCCGTGTACGCTTGTTGTCGACCTCGCTGGCCGATGCCGTCTCAAACAGGTTGAGACTATAGAGGTATTCCAGATACTCGGCAGGATCCTCGGGCAGTTCGGGAACAGTAATACCTGGAATGTGCTCGCGCACGATTGCCCGTTCAAACGGATTGTCATCAAGAAACACCATCGAGTCAAACCCGATGTTGAGCACTTGCTGAATGGCTCGTATGTTGTCGACCTTGGTCTGCCAGTTGGCGATGAATACTGCTATATCATCAAGACGCAACACCATGTCGGGATGGTTCAGGAACGGCTGCTTAGCAACCGCCTCGTCGTTCTTCGACACAATGCAGAGGATGATGCCGCGTTGCTGCAGTTTCTTGGCCCAGAGTTGCAAATCAGTGAATGCGCGGCCTATGCCTAGACCATGTCCGAGTTGTATACCCTCGATGCCGTCATCGCCGATGACACCACCCCACAGTGTGTTGTCGAGATCAAGAATGAGGCACTTGTGAAATGTGCCCCGCTGTGCAGCAATCGTTTCCACGATACGATAGGCAACAAGAGGCAGTGCATCAATTGACAACACCATCTCGGTCGACACATATACGCTGGGGGCAAACATCTGGTTGCGCCCCACTTGGGCCTGCACAGCAGCAATGTCGACAATCGAGAGGTTGTCATATCGGGCAGCCAACTGCATCAGACCGACATTGAGCATGCGCGTCTGCCACAGGAGTGATGACTCGACTTGGTTGGCATAGTTGCCATAGACCGTATCGTCAATCTCAGGATAATTAAGGCATAGGATGCGACGACCAGCCCAAGCGACATCAGTAACTATCGACTCAACGAAATCAAGCCGCTGCTGGGCCAACATGTTCCTATCGGCAGGAGACATCGCAGCATGGAGTGCCGCCAACTGGTGCGTGGCTTGAAACAAGACAATCCACTGCGCATCAGAATGGTGCAGATCACTACCAGGATCTAAGAATTGTTGCTCAACCTGATTATAATCGGCCTCGTAAAGGTCTATATTGAATCCCATGTCGACGGCGGCTCCCCGCACAGCAGTAGCCAGCAACTGGGTGGCAGTATCGCCCACCAGTGCTACCTTGACGCTGGGCAAGTTGGTGTGGTCTTGCTTGAGCAGTCGCTTGAGTTGTTTCAAGTCGAGCATAGTCTAGTGTTTTAAAACGGGCAAAGTTACAAAAAAATGTGTGTTATGACACCATCTTAGCCCAAAATTGTGGAATTTGGCTCTTTTTTACTTGCTCATTGGGGACAAACCAAAGAAAATGTCTATATTTGCAACAATGAAACACAATGACTCCAATCCCAACATCAGTCCTCTGCTGACTGGTGACGAATGCCGATCTCTCAAGGGATTGGCTATTGTGTGCATCATCCTGCACAACTTCTGCCATAGGTTGCCCGGTGCCGTCTTCGAGAATGAGTTCACCTTCAACCCCGACGGGATACATCGGCTTTGGGATTTGCTGTATTCCCATCCATCGCTGTGTGTAATGAATCTTTTCTCGTTTTTCGGACACTATGGTGTTCCCATCTTTGTCTTCTGCACGGGCTATGGCCTAGTCCAAAAATATGAATTGCGGCCGGTTGCTGTTCCGGTGGGCAGATTTTTGCTGTCACATTATGTCAAACTGGTGAAGCTATTGCTGCCCGCTTTTGCTATCTACATCGGTGTCATCTTCTATTACACAGGGCATTCCATCACATCATGGAGCAATTTTATCCTTCAGACTACTCTGTTGATTAACTTCCACCCAGATGCAGCCGACATCATTAAACCTGGTCCATACTGGTATTTTGGCTTTGTAATGCAGCTTTACGTCATTTATCGCCTGCTCATCTATCATCGTCACTGGCTGTGGATGGTAGTTCTTGTGGCCGGGTGCTGGCTCATCCAAGTTATTCAACAACCCGACGGAACCATCCTTGAGTGGATTCGGTACAACTTTTTCATGGGGACACTGCCGCTTGTATTAGGCATCATCACCAGCCGACTTGTCTGGCAGTGCACTTTTAGCCGTCTGCAATGGTTAACGTTCGGCACCTTGGCATTAATGACCTTGGCATTGAGCAACCTTCACTTCCACACATGGCTTTGGTGCCATGTGTGGGTTATATTGGCCGCTATCGGCGTCATCAAGTCGTGCGGCAAATACTTGTCCCGCATGCTGGCATGGATGGGTGCGTTGTCTCCATTTGTGTTCGTTCTGCATCCGGTTGCACGCATCTTCACTATCTACCGCGCCTTCAACCATCATCCATACATGTGGCTGGTGGTCTATTTGCTTCTTTCTTTTGCATTTGCCTGGGCTTTCAGTTATCTTTGGTCTAAAATTTCCGCCATCAGACATCAGCCATGCAGCAATTGAGTAAAATCACCAGCAGTTTGTCCAAGCCTCTACGTCGCGAGGCGGTATTCTTCGTGCTCATGATGGTGATGTGGGGACCTTACACATGGATAGTGCTAGTCGACTGTTTAATGTCATGGTCGTGGCAATGGCCATTCTACAACAGGCTGATTTATTTTGCCAGTTATTCGTTCTTGTGGTCTTATCTCACTACGACAATCGTATCTGTGACACGTTGGCGCTGGTTCAAGATTGCACTCTATGCAGTTAGTATTCTTAACTGGGGGGTATTCTTGTTCTTAAAGTTTAATTTCCATACCATGCTAACGCCTGATGTACTGCAGGCGATACTTGAAACCAACCCTAACGAGACTGTCAACTTCTGGCAGCAATACGCACTGACGCGTGGAAGTGTGCTAGCCTACGTTGGCGTTGCGACGATGGTGGCAGTCATTGTTGCCAGCGAGCAATGGTGGAAAAGACGCAGTTCTGGAAACGGCTCAGTCTGGCTGGGTTCTCTCGTTGCACTATGCCTTGCCGGAAGCGTCTGGTGCCTGCGCCCATTTGTGGCCATGCTGCACTGTGACACGATTGATCAACTAGAATCGTGTGAGATATATGGCACCGACCTGTGGGGCGGTGACAACCTGACGACCTACATCTACTCCATCCACACCCTGCGGGTGAGTATGGGCGAGATTGACGAGGCTATCGCTCGCACAACAGACGAGGGACTCAATGGCAATGCCACACGAACAGGCAGCGACTCGCTCACGGTGATTCTGGTCATCGGCGAGAGTTACATCAAGAGCCATTGCGCGCTGTACGGTTACCCGCTCAACACCACACCCAACCTTATCCAAGCCCGCGACACAGGCCGATTGTGGGTATTCGATGATGTCATCTCGCCCTACAACTACACCAGCACGAGCCTGAAGAATGCCCTATTCTGCAACAGCATCGGCCATGGCGAACGCTGGAGCCAAACCCCCTCGCTTTTTGCTGTGATGCACCGCGCTGGCTTTGATGTCTACATGTGGGACAATCAACTCAATTACTTCAAGGGCGCATTGTTCAGTTTCGCGCTAAATGGCTTGCTCTACAATGACACAATGCGCAATATCTGCTACACAGCAGTTTCGGACAGTTGCTTTGACTATGATGAGCAGTTGGTTAACGACTATCTGTCAAGCTCCTGGCATAGCAAACCCTCAGCGGGCAAGATGGTCACCTTCCACCTAATGGGACAGCACTTCAACTCGGCGCAGCGCTATCCCCATGGTGGCGAATGGGACCACTTCACTGCCGATAGCGTGACAGCCAAGCATCCGTGGCTTACTCAAGAAAAACGTGCCGAGATTGCCGAGTATGACAACGCCACGCGCTACAACGACCATGTGATGGGAAAAATCTTTGATGCCTATCGCGACCAAAATGCCGTGGTGATTTACTTTGCTGACCATGGTGAAGAAGTCTACGACTGGCGCGACTTTTCGACACGAGACGAGTCATCCAACAAACTTCCACAAGCCATTGTTTATCAGAATAGTGTACCCATGATGGTGTGGTGCAGCGACCGCTATGTCGCACTTCATCCCGACGTGCCTGCACGCCTTGAGCGAGGCCGCCATCATCGCTTCATGCACGACAACCTGTGTCAAATCATCTTTGACCTGGCGGGCATCGACACACGGTGGTATCATGCCGAACGCGACCCACTGAGCGAACAGTTCAAGCCCAGCAAACGCATTGTGTACGACCGCATCGATTATGATAAAATGCAGAATAAATAAGAAATCTTTTCGCTCTATCACCTTTTTTCACTACCTTTGTAAATTGAAACCAAGATACCAACGGTTATGGCAGCAAAACAAGGATTAACACAGAAGACCGAGCTGCGCCAGCGGCAACTGATGCTTCAGCGGCAACTGGGGAGCATGGTCGAGAAAAATACGCTCGAGATGGAGGACGAGGTGCGCAAGGAACTTGACGACAACCCCGCCCTAGAGCAAGTCGTACAGTCGGACGACCAATTGAACACCACCGACGAGGAGGGTCGCCAGTTCAAGGAGAGTAGCGAGGATCTTCAACGCAATGACGAGTGGACTGAGGGCGAAATGCCCCAACGTCGCTATGGCGGCACAGTCAACAACAGTGACCGCCGTTACGAGCCAGTCATCGTCAGTGACGAGAGTCTGATGGATGTGCTCATGGAGCAATTGTCCGAGCAGGGTCTGTCGGACGAGGACCAACTGATAGCACGGCACATCATCGGCAACATTGACGGGATGGGCTATCTGCGCCGTCCCACACGCTCCATCGCCGATGACGTGACCTTCAAGGAGGGCATCATGGTCGAGACCAGCGATGTCGAGCGGGTGCTCAAGCGCGTGAAACAACTCGAGCCAGCCGGCATTGCCGCGCAAGACCTCCAAGAATGCCTGTTGCTGCAACTTGAGCGTAAGGATGACCGCATCAGTCGCCTGGCTCAGCAGGTCGTGGCTCAGCACCTCAAGGCATACGCTAACCACAACATGACACAAATCGAGGAGGCTTTGGGCATCGACCACGACACCATGCGAGCCATCGAGCGGGTCATTCACCGCCTGGATCCAAAACCGGGCTCACCCTACGCCACATCGATGGAAGAGGAGCATGGCCAACAGATAACTCCTGACTTTCTCATCGAGGAGAATGGTAATGAACTCATCCTGTCGCTCTACAACAACATCCCCGAACTACAGATTTCGCAGACCTATGCACAACTGCTTGCAGGATATGAGCGCCAGAAGCCAATCACATCCACCGACAAAGGACTGCAGAAGATTGCCAAGCAGAAGGTGGACAAAGCCACTGGCTACATCAATCTGCTGAAAATGAGACAGAACACGCTCTATCGCATCATGCGGGCCATCATGGTACGCCAGAGCGACTACTTCCACAACCACGGTGATGAGTTATTGCTCAAACCCATGGTTTTGCGCGACATCTCGGAAGACACGGGCGTGGATGTGTCGGTCATCTCGCGTGCAACTAACAACAAGTATGTCGAGACCCCTTGGGGAATACGCTCACTCAAGTCATTCTTCAGCGAGGGAATGAAAGGTACTGATGCCGAAGGCAACGAGGTGGAGGTGGCCACACTGGCCATCAAGAGAGCCTTGCAACGACTCGTCGACGAGGAGGACCCCGCTAACCCATTGAGCGACGATCGCTTGTGCGCCCTGCTCCAAGAGCAAGGTTTCCAGATCGCGAGGCGCACAGTGGCCAAGTATCGCGACCAACTGATGATTGACACGGCACAGAAGCGCCGCAAACGCAAAAGCCGCTAACCGCCATGGGACGATTGACAACTGGACGACTGCTAGTAGCCGGAGCACGCTTCTTCTCGACGGTGTTCAGCCCGCTGCTGATGCCCACCTATGGTGCCCTGCTTGTGTTGTGGACATCGGTGCTGTGCCTGCTGCCCAACGGCACCCGCGTGATGGTGCTAGTCATGGTGCTGGGCATCACCTGTGTGTTGCCGATGATCCTGATTGGCTTCCTTCACCACTATGGCATCATCCGTGACAAGCGGCTCGAAAATCCCCAAGAACGCACCATCCCCTACGCCTTTGCCGTGCTGTGTTACCTGGGTGCTGCTGCCTATCTCAACCACATCCATTCGCCCCGGTGGTTCGTCATGTTCTCGCTGGGAGGCGCCCTGGCCTGCCTAGTGGTGCTGGTTGTGAATCGCTGGTGGAAAATCAGTGCTCACGCCACAGGCATTGGTGGTGTCGTGGCTCTGCTTTTCCAGATTCATGTACAAGGACTGAGCGCATTCAACCTCTTCTGGGTATTTAATGTCACCATCCTCCTGGCCGGAATTGTGGGCACCTCACGTCTGTTGCTCAAGCGGCACACGGTGCTGCAAGTGCTGGCTGGATTTGCCGTGGGGTTTGCCTGCGTCGACCTGCTGATGAAATTCTTTGGATAATCAATAAGCAACTCTTAGCTATTAACTACATAAACTATTAATATCAGTCATGACTCCATTAGTCAGTATCATCATGGGCAGCACGAGCGACCTGCCCGTCATGGAGAAAGCATGCAAGTGGCTCGATGAACAAGAAATCCCGTTTGAGGTCAACGCTCTGTCGGCACACCGAACACCGCAAGCCGTTGAGCAATTTGCCCGCGGTGCCGCCGACCGCGGCATCCGCGTCATCATCGCCGCAGCCGGCATGGCCGCCGCCCTGCCCGGCGTGATTGCCGCCAGCACTACGCTTCCTGTCATCGGTGTACCCATCAAGGGAATGCTCGATGGCCTGGATGCTATGCTGAGCATCATTCAGATGCCGCCAGGTATCCCTGTCGCGACTGTTGGTGTGAATGGCGCAATGAACGCCGCCATCCTGGCTGCCGAGATGCTTGCACTCACCGACCCCACTATTGCTCAGCGTGTGAGAGACTACAAGGCTGGATTGGGCAAGAAAATCGAAAAGGCCAATCAAGAACTCGCCACACTTGAGTATAAATACAAGGTGTAGCCGAAACCGTGGCAGCACAGTCAGACCACCGTCGGCCTGACATTTTCAATTCTCAATTTTCAATTCTCAATTATAAAAGAAGGTGTTTAATTACAAGCGTCGCAATACCATCACCGTCGATGTGGGCGGAGTGAAACTGGGCAGTGAGTGGCCCGTGAGAGTGCAGTCGATGACCAACACCGACACTAACGACATTGAACGTAGTGCGGCACAATGCCAGCGCATTGCTGCTGCGGGCGGCGAATTGGTGCGCCTGACGGCGCAGGGTGTGCGTGAAGCCGAGGGAATCGGCATGGTCCGCAACCTGCTGCGCAAGCAAGGCTGCGATGTGCCACTAGTTGCCGACATTCACTTCAACCCACGTGCAGCCTTTGCCGCAGCAGCATTATGCGAGAAGGTGCGCATCAACCCTGGCAACTTTGTCGACCCAGCCCGTACGTTCAAGAGCCTGGAATATACCGACGAAGAATATCGGGCCGAGTTGCAGAAAATTCATGACACACTGCAACCGTTCATCCAGATTTGTCGCGACCACCACACAGCTGTGCGACTGGGCGTGAATCATGGCAGCCTGAGCGACCGCATCATGTCGCGCTACGGCAACACGCCAGCGGGCATGGTCGAGAGTGTGATGGAATTTCTGCGGGTGTTTGTCGCCGAAGATTTCACCGATGTCGTCATCTCGATGAAGGCCAGCAATGTGGTGGTGATGATTGAGGCTGTGCGCCGCCTGGTAGCGGCCATGGATCGCGAGGATATGCACTTTCCGCTGCACCTAGGCGTGACTGAGGCTGGTTTTGGCGAGGATGGCCGCATCAAGAGCGCTGTGGGCATCGGCACACTGATGAGCGAGGGATTGGGCGACACCATCCGCGTCTCGCTCAGCGAAGACCCCGAACTGGAGATACCCGTTGCGCAGAAGTTGGTGCAATACATCACCTCGCGTGAGGGGCACGAACCCATTGAGGGTGAGATGTGCCCGGGCTATGATCCCATCTGCCCACCTCGCCGTGAGCCCCGCGAACTGTGTGGCAAACGCGGTCCGCTGGTTATTGCCTCGTGCGATCGCAGTGAGTTGCAGGGAAACATGCAACCTGACTTCACCGATGACGAACTGGTCGATGTAGTTGAACAAGTGCTAGTGATCACTCCCGACAACGTCAACATCACCGGCTCACTGCTGCAACAACTGCACGAATTGGAGGCTAGTGGTAACACTATGCCTGTCATCGCCCGCGTACACTATGATGACACCGACAGCGAGTGGCTGCAAGTCAAGGCTGGTGCCGACCTGGGCGCAGTGATGCTGAGTGGATTGTGCGACGGCATCTGGATTGACGCGCCACAATATCCCGATCAGGACGAAGTTGTGCGCATCGCCTTTGGCATTCTGCAGGCATGCCGTGTGCGCATGAGCAAGACCGAGTTCATCTCATGTCCCTCGTGTGGTCGCACTTTATTTGACTTGCAGACCACCGTGCACCGTGTGCAACAGGCCACGGCTCACCTCACTCACCTCAAGATAGGTGTGATGGGCTGCATCGTCAATGGCCCCGGTGAGATGGCCGATGCCGACTATGGCTACGTGGGTGCCGCTAGAGGCAAAATCAGCCTCTACAAGGGCAAGCAGTGCATCGAGATGAACATCCCCGAGGCCGATGCCATCGACCGCCTTGTCGCCCTCATCAAGCAGAATGGCGACTGGCGCGATCCTACATAATATGCTAGATCATAAAGCTGATATCGCGAAAGGTGAGTGGAATGCGGCAGCGGCGCATTTGACGGCTAGATCCTGGTTGTCGTCACTCATGCCAACCTGATGGCCACGGGCTAGAGGTCTGTACATGGATGTCGTCACATTGATGCTGCATTGGTCGAAACTAGTGCCCTTCAATGTCATTGCTGCCGCACATGCCTCGACAAACATACCGATACCACTCTGCAGGTGCATACTCTCTTGGGTCATTTGTCCCCAATCTCCATATTGCTGAAGCGAAGTGTGACGGGCATTCTGCAAGGCTGTACCACAGGGAAACACGGCATCGACAAAGCCCGTATTCAACACCTGTTGCGCACAGACGGCAGTGGCCATAAGCATCTCGTCGCTGGTATAGTTGACTGCAACTCCCTCACGTTTGAGTCCATTCAGATGTGATGAGCCATCAGGATAAGACTGAGTGAGAATCCACCCCATGCGACCATGATAGCCACGCTCGCGAATAAAACTAACCAATGGTCCAAGATAAGGCTCAACCGTCGAGTAATCGAAACTCATATAACTGACTTGTTGCAACGTGATCCAGTCCCATGGTTCCTCGTCCAGAACCTCGAGCGGTGCCTTGTAGCGCGTTTGTGTCCATCCCTCCTCGACCGTCCACCTGTAGTACTGACTATAAGTCCAATCATTTGTCACATAAGCCAAATGGTCCGCCAGTGAGGTACCACCCCGATAGAGAATACCTAGCACCAAATATGTATCGGGATAGACCTGTTGCATGACAAAGGGTAACATCGCCATAGCATCGACCGTAAAACTGTTGCCGATGGCAAGCACACAAAGCGTGTCGGGCACCACCGTGTCAGACGGAACGGTATCGGGCTGAATGGGCTCGTCAGGTTCATCAACGAACGCACCTCCACCACAAGACGACAGAAGCCCGAACAACAATATACCCCATGCAAAAAACAGGCCACGCAACCTCATCTCATCTTATGCTTATAGTAGTGTGAACGGCTGAAAGCGAAGTAGGATATAATGGCCAAGGCATTGACAGCCACACCGCTCCAGAAGGCACTGGCATAGCCTAGATGCTCGGCAACGACACCGCCGATGATGACACCGAGGCCGATGCCCACATCCCAGGCGACGAGGATGGTACTATTGGCTGTACCTCGCTGGTCGTTGCTGGCCAGATTAATCATCATATTCTGGAATGCGGGCCACATGTGTCCATTGCCCAGACCAATGAGTACTGCCGCACCATAAAATCCCCACAGGTTGGGCATAGCAACAAACAACGTGTAACCCACTAGCGAAATGCACATACCCATCGAGGCATTGTGCACCACCCGCCCCTTGCGCAATGCCGAGGCGCCCTGCAGACGCGAACACATCAGCCCCACTGCCAAGATGAGGAAGAATGTGCCCGAACTGCTGGTAACGCCCATCGTCTCCTTGGCATAGATGGCAAGATAGGTGCTCAACACGCCATAACTGTAGCCAAAACCCACCATGTTGAGGAAGAGCAACGTGCCAGCCACAAGGAAGAAACGGTCGAGCGATAGAGCACGTTTGCCTTGCACAAGCGGGCGTGGCTTGAGTTTGACCGTAGCATCGACCCATAAGCCGATTCCCGCAATGATTAACGCCGACCAGAAAAGCACCTCATAACTACCCACCCACTCATAGAGGTAGATAGCCACCGTGGGGCCTGTGGCCATGGCCAAGTTATTGCTCAAGCCATAGTAGCCGATGCCCTCGGTACGGCGACTGCTGGGCAGCACATCGATAGCGACGGTGCTGTTCGACACTGTCAGTGCACCAAAAGGTGCACCATGCAGCGTGCGGATGATGCCGAAAAGCAACAACGAGCCAGCCGCCAGATAGCCAGCAAAGAAGATAAAAAACAAGAAGTAACACGTGAGCAGCACCTGACGGCGCGGAAAAGTGTCGACCAGATAGCCACTGAACGGGCGTGCAATGAGTGCCGCCACCGTATAACCGCTCAACACGGCACCTATCACATCCTTGGTCGAATGGAAGGTGTCGCTCATATAGAGCGGCAGCAACGGCATCAAGAGGTAGAAAGCGAAAAACAGCAAGAAATTTGCTGCGCTCACCTTAATAAAATTAGAATTCCACAGTTTATCGTCAGCCTCCTGCATCTCAGTATCAGATTTTATGCCCCTTGAGTGTAGCACTCGAGGCACTCTCGACGACACATCTTACCCTGTCGCCCACCTGCGTGTCACCAGCCGGGAACACAATGACTTTGTTCTGCTGCGTGCGGCCGAACATATCGTCCTTTGACCGCTTGCTATAGCCCTCAACGAGCACTTCAAAGGTCTTGCCCACATCATGCTGGTTGCTGACCAACGACAATTCGTTCTGCAGAGCAATCATGCGGTTCAGGCGGTCAATCTTCACATCCTCGGGCACATTATCGGGCAAGTGCTTGCTGGCGTAAGTGCCAGGTCGCTCACTGTACTTGAACATAAAGGCCGAGTCAAAACCCACCTTGCGCATCAGGCTCAACGTCTCCTGGAAGTCCTCCTCGGTTTCGTCATGGAAGCCAGTGAACATGTCGGTCGAGATGCCGCAATCGGGCATGGCTGTGCGTATGCGATCAATGCGATCAAGGTACCACTCGCGGGTGTACTTGCGGTTCATCAACTTGAGCACCTTGTTGCTGCCACTCTGCACAGGCAGGTGGATGTGGTTACAGATGTTGTCGTGACTGGCCATGACATCGATGATCTCATCGCTCAAGTCCTCGGGATTGCTGGTCGTGAAACGCACACGCATCTCGGGTGCGGCTTGGGCAACCATCGTGAGTAGTGCAGCCAGGCCAACGGGTTCGCCACCATCGGCAGGCTTATACAGATAGGAATTGACATTTTGGCCCAGCAGAGTCACTTCCTTGAAACCCCGTGCTTGCAAGTCGTGCAGTTCGTTGAGGATGCTCTGGGGTTCACGGCTGCGCTCGCGCCCGCGAGTATAGGGCACGATGCAGTAGGTGCAGAAGTTGTTGCAACCGCGCATGATGGAGATGAATCCACTGACTCGGCTGCCACCAATGCGCTGCGGGATGATGTCACGATAGGTCTCGGTGGTCGATAGTTGCACATCGATGGCCTTCTGGCCCTGCTCGGCAGCAGCGATGAGGTCGGGCAACTGCAGATAAGAGTCTGGACCTGCCACCAGATCCACGCCATGGTCGCTGATGAGGACATCCTTCATTCGCTCGGCCATGCAGCCGATGACACCGATGATGAGTCGGCGTTGACGGCGACGACGCAGCGCATTGAGTTGGTTCAGTCGCGCAAAGATGCGCTGCTCGGCGTTATCACGCACACTGCATGTGTTGATCATGATGGCATCGGCATCGTCCAGCACCTCGGTTGTCCCATAGCCTGCCATCTGCATCACACTGGCAACCACCTCGCTGTCAGCCACATTCATCTGACAACCGTATGTCTCTAGATATAGTAATTTATGAAATTCGCCCTGCGGGGCATTGTATTTCAATTTCAGTCCTTCCATTGTTCGTTTTTTCGTTTTCGGGCCGCAAAGTTACAACTTTCTGGCGACATCATCATTAACCGAGGCTGCGATAGCGGATGCGGGTGGGTTCTTCCTTGCCCAAGCGCTTGAGTTTGTTCTCCTCATACTCGGAATAACTGCCCTCGAAAAAGAACACATTAGAGTCGCCCTCGAAGGCAAGGATGTGAGTGCAAATGCGGTCAAGGAACCAGCGGTCGTGGCTAATGACCACGGCGCAGCCGGCGAAGTCCTCGAGACCCTCCTCAAGTGCTCGAAGGGTGTTGACATCGATGTCATTGGTCGGCTCGTCGAGCAACAGGACATTGCCTTCTTCCTTGAGTGCCAGGGCGAGTTGCAGACGATTGCGCTCGCCACCCGATAGCACGCCACACAACTTCTGCTGGTCGGCACCCGAGAAGTTGAAGCGCGACAGATAGGCACGGGCATTGACATCGCGGCCTCCCATGCGCAGCAGTTCAACGCCACCCGAGATGACCTCATATACACTCTTGTTGGGGTCAATGCTGGTGTGCTGCTGGTCGACGTAGACGGCCTTGACGGTCTCGCCCACCTCAAACGTGCCGCTGTCGGGCTGCTCCAGTCCCATAATGAGGCGGAACAGCGTGGTCTTGCCAGCACCATTAGGGCCAATGACCCCGACGATGCCGTTGGGCGGCAGCATGAAGTTGAGGTCATCAAAGAGCAGCTTGTCGCCGAAAGATTTGGCCACATGCTGTGCTTCAATGACTTTGTTACCCAGTCGCGGACCATTGGGGATGAAGATTTCAAGTTTCTCCTCTTTCTCCTTGACGGTCTCGTTGAGCAGGCGGTCGTAACTGTTGAGACGCGCTTTACCCTTGGCCTGACGGGCCTTGGGAGCCATGCGCACCCATTCCAACTCGCGCTGCAGCGTCTTCTGGCGTTTGCTCTCGGTTTTCTCTTCCTGTGCCAAGCGCTGTGTCTTCTGCTCCAGCCAACTGCTGTAGTTCCCCTTCCAGGGTATGCCCTCGCCACGATCCAGTTCCAGAATCCAGCCTGCCACATGGTCGAGGAAGTAGCGGTCGTGTGTCACGGCGATAACCGTTCCGGCATATTGCTGCAGATGCTGCTCGAGCCAGTCGATCGACTCGGCATCAAGGTGGTTGGTAGGCTCATCGAGCAGCAGCACATCGGGCTTCTGCAGCAACAGGCGACACAATGCCACACGACGGCGCTCACCACCACTCAGATGCTCGCACAGCTGGTCGCTGGGCGGGCAACGCAGGGCATCCATGGCGCGGTCAAGCCGAGAATCCAGATTCCAAGCATCGGTGGCATCAATGACATCCTGCAACTCGGCCTGACGGGCAAAGAGTTGATCCATCTTGTCGGAGTCTTCGTAATACTCGGGTAGCCCAAACTTCTGGTTGATCTCCTCATACTCCCTGAGCGCATCGACCACAGGCTGCACCCCCTCCATGACCACATCCTTGACAGTCTTGGTGGGATCGAGTTGCGGATCCTGAGGAAGATAGCCCACCGAGTAGCCCGGTGCAAACACCACTTGTCCCTGATACTTGGTCTCGATGCCGGCGATGATCTTCATCAGCGTTGACTTGCCCGAACCATTGAGACCGATGATACCAATTTTCGCTCCATAGAAGAAGGAGAGATAGATATTCTTGAGAACCTGCTTCTGGTTCTGCTCGATGATTTTGCTCACGCCCACCATCGAGAAGATGATTTTTTTGTCGTCTACTGTTGCCACGATACTTAATTGAGAATTGTGAATTGTGAATTGAGAATGTAGGGACGCGGCGTGCCGCGTTGTCACCCGCTCTTAGCATCTTAATTTCTAGACAGTCTAGAGCACCTAGATATTCTAGAAAATCTAGTCGTTCTAGAAATTATAGATAGTGTGACTACTGATTGTGACATGACTCACTCGACTATGCGGAAGACACGTATGCCCAGACAGGTGCTCTTGCCACCACTGAGGTGGTCGCGCAAGTTTTTCTGTTCAAGCATTACCTTACCACCACTCATCGACGCATCCAACAGGTAGATGTCGCCCTTGTCATCCTTGTGGATGATGCCCAGGTGCGAGATGTCCAGACCCTCAATCTTGGTGACAAGTCCCACGAAGTCACCATCGCGCAATGCTGCTTTGACCGCCTTGTCGCCTAGCCAGGTTTTCTTGAGATAGGGCATGCGGTGGTTGCGGAAGCCCATCTCGAATCCCTTGATTTTCTCGACCATGACACTATCGTTCTTCAGACTCTGATAACTGTCCTTGTGCTTGGTCATGAAGTCAATGGTCTTGGTCATGTAGTCGGCATGGGGCAAGTCGGGAGTGACTTCCTTGAGGTTACCGCGCGACTGATTGTTGACAATCCACTCGCTGATGTAGTGCATGCGGGTCGAGTAATCACCCATCTGCCCGTCACGGTAGCGCAGATTCTCAAGGTTGGCGGCATAGTCGCGCCACGAGTAGCGACCATTGAGGGTGGTGCGAGCCAGCGCATAGAGTGTTTCGACAAAGGTGGTACAATCCAGTTCGTCAATGTTGATGGTGAGAAGTTCTTGATCACCTTCGAGTGTGTGTGCCACGTACGGCGTACCCAGCAACTCGTCAGCATAGAACGCCACCAGTCCATTGGCTGTTTTAATGCCACTGTCAATGCCACGCTGCAGCAATTGATTGATGCGCACCGTGTCCTTGTCGCAATGAAACCGCATCTGCTGCACGCTGGCAGCCTGAGCTTCTTGTTGGCTGTGCTGCGGCATCGAGCATGCCACCAGCACAACCATCATCAGTGTTAATATCTTTTTCATCACCTTTTTATTTAGCCTATGAGTTCTTGAGCGCTGAAGCATATTCGCGCCACTTGTCGATGAGAGCCACCATGTCGTCGGGCAGAGGGCTGTCAAAGTCCATCTGCTTGCCAGTGACCGGATGGACAAAGCCCAGGGTCTTGGCATGCAAGGCCTGACGACGGCACAGTTTGAAACAATTGCGAATGAAGGCAGCGTAACTGGCTGTCTTGTAGCCACGAAGCACCTGATCGCCGCCATAGCGTTCGTCATTGAACAGCGGATGCCCAATGTGCTTCATGTGTACACGAATCTGGTGTGTACGTCCTGTCTCCAGTTGGCATCGCACCACAGCGACATGTGCCAAGTTCTCGAGCGTAGTGTAGTGAGTAACCGCATGCTTGCCCTGGTCGCCGTCGGGAAACACGCACATGAGCAAGCGGTCGCGCGGATCACGGCCAATGTTACCCTTGACTGTGCCCTCGGCTTCCTTCATCTCGCCCCACACCACGGCGATGTATTGCCGCTTGGTGGTCTTGTCAAAGAACTGTTTGCCCAGCGAAGTCTTGGCACGCGGTGTCTTGGCCACCACCAGCAGCCCGCTAGTATCCTTGTCGATGCGGTGCACCAGGCCCATGCGCGGGTCGGTCACATCATAGTCGGGATTGTCCTTGAAATACCAGGCCAACGCATTGACCAGCGTTCCGTCATAGTTGCCGTGCCCTGGATGCACGCACATGCCGGCGGGCTTATTGACAACCAACACCTCGTCGTCCTCGTAGACGATGTTCAGCGGTATGTCTTGCGCCACAATCTCATTTTCGTAGCGCGGGCGATCCATCACTACGCTGATCAGATCGCCGGGATGCACCCGGTAGTTGCTCTTGACCGGACGACCGTTGACGCGAATGCACTGCGCCTCGGCTGCATTCTGGATTCGGTTGCGCGAGGTGCCCTTGATGCGCTCGACCAGATACTTGTCGATGCGCAGCAGCACCTGCCCTTTCTCCACCTCGTATCGGTAGTGTTCCCAGTAGTCGCGTCCGTTCTCGGTGAAGTCGGGGTCGCTGAAGTCAAGCAGGATGTCCTTGGGCTCGAGTTCGCCTGTTTCAAACAGGCTCATGTCCAGTTGGTTGTCAGTTATCATGCCGCATCTTGTAGTCTTCGACCTCCTGCTCGTAGTTGTATTGCTCAATCGAGTCGATGGTGTGTGAGTCAAGGATAGAGTCTGGGTTAAGGTTGTCGATTGACCCGTCACCCACGGTGAGGCGGATGTGCGAGTTGATGCCCACACTGGCACCTGGCGACACCGAGTGTCCGTTGACCTGTACCTGCAAGATGAGCCCACCATAGGGCGATGCGATACTGTCGACCTCCACGCTCTTGAAACCCAACGATCGCAGCACAGCCAAACCCTGGCGTATCGAGGTCTCCTGCAACTTGGGCAGTTTCACTCCACGCGGATGCAGCGCATTGACTTTGAGGTAGATGACACGAATTGCCTTGACCTTAGAGCCTGCCTTGGGGTCCTGATCGACAATGACACCAGGCGGATACTGCTCGTTGAATGTGGTGCTATCGCTGATATCCCAATTGAATCCAGCATTCTCTAGAGCCTCGATGGCGTTGTCCAGTGTCATGGTACGCACATCGGGCACATGGCGTTCCTGGCCATGCGATGTGAACACATCGATAAACAGCAATGCGATGTAGAACAGCGCAATAGCCGCAACCGCCATCAGGATAGAGTTGAGGATGAACGGATGTTTCTCCTTGAAATCGTTGTATGCGTTTTGACTCATTATGTTGTGAGTTTTGTGAATTTATGCCATTAATCGGCAAAGTTACTGAAAATTCTTCACATCAGAGGCATTTTGGGCAATTATTTTATCTAGCCCCGTTTCTTGACACGACATAAAACAATAAGAGCCAGCAAGTTGTTGTTGACTTGCTGGCTCTTGTTGGCTGGTTATGGATTGCACTCAGGCATCGATGATCTCACGGCCGAAGGGAGTGAGAGCGATGTGAGCCATCTTCATGTGCTGTTTGCCGAAGGGGATACCAACAACTGTGATGTAAAGCAGCAGTCCGAAGAGCCAGTGGGTCAACGCAATCCAGATGCCGCCCACAAAGAACCAGATGACATTCATCACCGAGTTGAGGCAGCCACTGGTGGGCTTGCGCACCACTTTGGACCCGAACGGCCACAGGCACAATATGCCCAACTTGAGCGACTGCAACCCGAATGGGATGCCGATGATGGTGATCATCATGGCCAGTGAAGCCATGATATACTCGACTGCGGTGGCAATGCCGCCGAAGATGAGCCAGATGATGTTGCCTAAGAATTTCATAGTCGTCTATAATTTTTATGACCCTACATGCAAAAGGTATGCCAAAAAGTGCTACCTTTGCAGCCTATGTACAAAATTTCTCATCATGTGGCAGCGGTCGATGCTGCCGACTATGTACGGCGCTATCGTGATGTGCCCAAGTTCTTGACCTACTGTCGCGAGTGCAGCAGTTATGGTCATGTGTGGAGTTGCCCACCATTTGAGGGTGATGTCGAGGCAATAACCCAGGGGTTCAAGCAAGCGACCATCTGGGGCACGAACATCGAGTTTGACGAGACCACCCGCAGCCGATGCACCAGCGATGAGCAACGGCGCAACATCTCGCGCGAGGCCATCGAGGAGGCCTGGCGTACCTTGCTGCCATTCATCTACAGCCAAGAGGAGGCTCATCCAGGCAGCAGGGCATTCACCGGCAGGTGCCGCTTGTGTCAACCTGCCCCATGCAGCCGCATCGAGGGTAAGCCCTGCCGCCAGCCCGAGCGAATGCGATCGTCGCTCGAAGCGGTGGGCTTCGATGTGAGTGCCACAGCCCGTGACGTGCTGGGCATCGAACTGTTGTGGAGCACCGACGGGCGACTGCCCGAGCGCATCACTCTGGTCACCGCTCTCTTCTCGCACGACACCTTTGCACCCACTCTGCCACCACTACCATAACTCGGCAGCGATGAGCGAGGCAGCACGCTCCAGCCCTTGACGATCAACGTCGTCAAACTGATCCAGTTCCTTGCTGTCGATGTCCAGCACACCGCGCACGAGGCCTGCACCATCAATGAGCGGTACCACGATCTCGCTACGCGAGAGCGAACTGCATGCAATGTGGCCCGGAAACTGGTCAACATCAGGCACCACCTGCGACTTGGCCTGCGCCCATGCCGTTCCGCACACGCCACGACCGTGGCCGATGCGATAACATGCCACGCTACCCTGAAATGGGCCTAATACCAACTTGTCGCCTTCGACCAGATAGAATCCGACCCAAAAGAAACGCTCCCCCATCACATCGCGCATCAACGCCGATGCATTGGCAAGTACGCTGGTCTGGTTGGTTTCACCCGAAATCAACCCTTGCAATTGTTCCAGCAGATTATTATAGAGTTCCTGTTTCATCTTTCATTTAATGAGAATTGATAATTATTGGTTTTCGGTTCTCAGTTCTCGGTTTTCAGTTCTCGGCTTTTCTGCCACAACTGACGACTGATAACCGACAACTGATAACCGACAACCGACAATCGACAACCAATCACCAGTCAATGGGTGTGAGTCCCTGGCGAATGAGGTAGGCATTGGCCTGCGAGAAGTGGTGGCACCCGAACCAACCGCCGCGATTGGCCGAGAGGGGCGACGGATGGGCAGCGGTGAGCACCAAGTGCTCCATGCGGTTGATAAAGCGACCCTTTTGTTTGGCGTAGTTGCCCCATAGCATGAACACCAGTCCTTGCCGGCGAGTGGCGAGTGCAGCGATGGCTGCATCGGTGAATTGCTCCCAGCCCTTGCCCTGGTGCGAGCCAGCACGGTGCGCCTCGACAGTGAGGGTGGCGTTGAGCATGAGCACACCTTGCCGCGCCCAGCGGGTCAGGTCGCCACTAGCGGGCATGGGTGCGCCAGTGTCATCGTGCACCTCCTTGAAGATATTGACGAGCGACGGTGGATAGGGGATGCCATCATTCACACTGAAGCACAGCCCATTGGCCTGTCCTGGCCCATGATAGGGATCCTGCCCCAGGATGACCACCTTGACTTGGTCGAAGGGTGTGGCATCAAAGGCTGCAAAAATCTGCCTTCCTGGCGGAAATATCTGCTTCGTGTGGTATTCCTCACGCACAAATTGCGTGAGTTGCTCGAAATAAGGCTGTTGCCACTCGGCTGCGAGTGCCTCGAGCCACGAAGGGTCAATCTTGACGTTCATATAATTCTTTAAAATTTGAGAACCATTTTGCAAAACTACAAAAAAAATAGTAATTTTGCAGCCTCAAAGCGAAAAAACAACTTTCGCGCCTTCTGGACCCGTAGTTCAATGGATAGAATAAAGGATTCCGGTTCCTTCGATTGGGGTTCGACTCCCCACGGGTTCACTATCAAAGCACTAATGGCAGCATTAGTGCTTTTATTTTTTACGTTCGTCGGGCTGCCTCGTTGATTAGGATTATTTAACAGAAGAGATTGGTTTGAATTGAGTAACTTTGTAGCAATCAATAAATCTTTTCCATTAACCAATCATAATTAATTTCACAGCTTATGAACAAATTTATTACACTAGCAATGCTGGTTGCACTGACAGCAAGCGCATCGGCACAAGTGCAGTTCGATGGCCGCACGACGCAGAAGCACGTCCTGCGCAACAATGCTGCGGCCACGCTCAAGAAGGCACCGCGTCACGCACAGAGCGACATCATCACCGACCAGCCCGAGGGCGAGGCCGTGCGCTACACCCGTGGCGGACAGAGTTTAGTCGTGTATGACGGCGTGCTCTACGCCGAGCAGCAGAGTGGTACCACAACAATTGTATACGCAGAGGACGGCACGACCGCCTATATCCAGAACCTCGTCTACGGCATGAGAGAGCAGTTCGGCGATTCATGGGCGCGAGGCACCCTGAGTGAGGACGGTACCAAGTTGACCGTACCCCTGAACCAAACCGTTGGGTGGAGTTATCAGTTTGATGCCGGCATTCGCTTGATTTGGGGCAAAACCGTCATCAACGAGGATAATAACATGGTGAGCTTCCAGACCGACGAGAGTGTCACCGAGGTCGTCTATGCCATCGAGGGCAATACCCTGACTCTGCAGGGCACTAGTGGTCGCACCGAGTTTGAACAGAACATCCATGACTTCGTTGCCGAGGGTCTGGCATGCTGCTACGAGGACGACGGCGCATGGCCGGGCTACCTGGAGTGGAACACGGTGCTGACCGAGAAGATTCCCGTGCCTGTTCCCGACATCATCAGCGAACAACCCGCCGGCTTGCTCAAGAGTTACGTCCGCTCGGGTGCCAACATCTACCAGGGCTGGGACGCGCCCGCCATCATGAAGCAGACGGGTACGACCGACATCGTCTATGACGAGGATGGCGAGACCGTCTATCTGCGCGAGCCAGTCTACGACACCAACAGCGACATCTGGGTCAAGGGCACAATCAATGCCGATGGCACCAAGATCACCGTGCCTCTGAACCAGTATCTCTATTGGGACGAGAACGAGGAGCGCGGCATGGTCATCAAGTGGATGAGCACTGGCGTTGAGCAACAGACCGATGAGGAAGGCAATGTGCAGTACACCATGACACTGACCGTGCACCAGGGTGTCACCGAGGCTACCTACACCATCAACGGCAACACCATCACACTCGACAACACTGTGGGTGACATGGATGCCGAGTTCCCCAACAACTACAACGCCACAGGTCTGGGCGTGGTCTATGACACCGACCTGGTATTCTGCGCCATGGACTTCGGCACCGTCTACAACGAGTTCATCCTGCAGCCTGCTGTGCCTGCCGACCCCATCCTCTACGAGGACTCGTGGTTTGACGACGGCACCGAGGACGGCTACAATTGCCTGGACTTCAAGATTCTGCCCGAGGATGTTGACGGCAACTACATCGACCTGAAGTACACCGCCTACAGCGTCTATACCGACGATGACATCCCATTTGTCTTTGAGGCAGCCACCTACATCAACGACTTGGAGGAAGACCTGACCGATGTTCCCTACTCTATCTATAGTACAGGTTATGACTTCAACGATTCGCGCATCTACTTCTACCGCACCAACATGGGCGACAACCCGCTGTTCCTGAACCGCATTGGCCTGCAAGTGCACTATGATGTGCCAGTGGTGGGCGAGGATGGTGAGACTACGATCGTGCGCAACTCGTCGAATATCGTCTATTGGGAGAAAGGCAACTCGGCCGTAACCGAGGTGAAAGCCGCCACGGCTGGCGACAACGCCTACTACAACTTGATGGGTCAGAAGTTCAGCGGCAACAATCTGCCCGCCGGCATCTACATCCACAATGGCCGCAAGGTGATTGTCCGATAATTCAACCATCGCTGCAACGTGTAAAATGGGCTTCGCCTCCCCGGCGAGGCCCATTCTTATTCCCACATCCACTAATAGAATCAGGTAATCTGTTCAGTCAGATTTACAATCCGGCAGAACGGGGGCAAGACTTCAACAACGAACTAAACAAACTCAAACGAATAAAAAATCTTTAATCCCTAAATTCCGCAGCACTTTAGTTAAACATTTTTTAAGTTCCTGAGCAACAAAAAGTTGCTCAGGATTTTGCCATGTCAGATTTTTCACTTACCTTAGTGCTGCAATTCAAGACAAGCAAAATCATC
>Ga0310695_10004699_pt1 | contig 24767 bp, 31 predicted proteins | sample RumenRJG_04DNA_FD_203882 | JGI IMG/M metagenome (GOLD analysis project Ga0310695, IMG submission 203882) | Bovine rumen microbial communities from Lethbridge, Alberta, Canada - RJG_04 (v2) (version 2) | ecosystem: Host-associated > Mammals > Digestive system > Stomach > Rumen | place: Canada...
CGGCTCCTGACTGGTAGTATTCGTCCAGGTAATTCATTTGAGTCAAAACAACTTCCCATTTAGGATATTCCTCCAAAATCTCAGTCAGAAGATCCAATCCAACATGCGCTGAAAACCCTACATGCTTGACTTTTCCGGAACTCAAGCAATCGTCCAAAAAGTCCATTACGCCCAAATTCTTCACCTTATTCCATCCGGAGGCATTTAATGAGTGCAACAGATAAACGTCAAGATAATCAGTTTTCAGTTTTTCAAGCTGCATATCCAAAAATGATTCAAAATCCTTTTTCTCTGAAATAAACCATGTAGGAGATTTTGTTTGAAGGATTACTTCATCTCTTAAGTTATTTTCTTTAAAATATTCGCCTAAAAATATTTCACCATTTCCATTGCCGGCCAAAGTAGCATTATGATATGGAAACGCAGTGTCAAATATGTTGATTCCATTCTCAATTGCATAATCAAACATTTTAGTTGCTTCCTCCTCATTAATATCAGCATTTGAATAGCCTGTCGGAAGCCTCATGGTTCCAAAACCCAATCTTGAAACCTTTAAGCCGGTTTTTCCTAGCGTATTATATATCATCAGCATCACATAAAATTAAGTTATTTTTCAACACATGTTTTTTTATATATCAATTAAGAATATATTTAATAACATATTTAATACTATGCAATTATAGAATGTTTAAGGTAATGAATATTTTTTCAAAAAAATAGTTAAAATTAGAAAATTAATTAATATTTTGGCATGTTAAGAGTAACCCATATCTTTTTGTCTAGGTTACCAAAAAATATATATAACGCAAAACGCATATTTTAAAACGTATGCCAAAAAATGACGATAGAATAAAATTTACTGAAACAGACCCCAAATTAAAGCTCATGGTTAAAAGAAGGGGGCTTACTAAAAACGCTAAAAAGAATTATGATACCGTTTTTAATGAAATATATAATCTCCTTGAAGTTACTCCATCAGATATAGTCAGAATTGGAAAAAAAGAACAAAAACCATTTATTACTGATGAAGGATTAGTAGATATGCTTGATTTAGAAGACCGAAAAGTTACAGAATACCAAATAAAATATAAAGACCGTTTAGACGAAAATGGAAATGCTGAAAGCACTAAAAAATTAAAATTAGATACATACAGAGCATTATTAGGAGAATACAATATTCAAAAACCTAAATCACCAAAAATAAAAATTAAAAAAGATAGGATTAGAGAATCAGACATTATTTCTTGGAGAGATGTCGAAAGAGCTATGAATATCAGTAAAGGAATCCAAGAAAAATGTATCATATCATTTTTAGCCACAACTGGTATGCGAGGAACCGATATGCTGAATTTGGACATCAAAGATTTAATAACCGGTTGTAAAATATACTTTGATGAAGGCGAAGAACATACTCTAGAAAATTTACTTAAAAAAGACCCCCAATCAATAATACCATGTTATGAAATAATGCCTACAAAAACAGATGATAAATCACAACTAGCCATGACATTTAACACACCAGAATGTAGTGAATACCTTTGGCAATACTTAAAAGAAAGAATAGCTAAAAAAGGAGAATTAAAACCAAGTGACCCATTATTTGCTAACCGCAGCAATCGAAGAATAAAAATCGGATCTCTTGAAAAAATGTTTCAACGGTTAAATAAACAATTAGGAGATGAAAAAGACAAAAATGGAGTATATGGTAAATTTAGGAAACATTCCATGAGAAAACTTTTCTCAACAACCTGTAGAAAAAACATGTTAAATATTAGTTTAAATTCTGACAAAACAACAGAAATGGACGTAGTAAGCATATTTACCGGCCATGTACCACCAAACGAATCAAATTCAAAAGCATATGAAGCAATACCTGATGATAGTGAAGACAGTTATCTACGGGAAATATATTTCAAACTAGTGCCATATTTAAGCATTAAAGATACTGAAGTCCATCACCTTAACTCAAAAGAAGTAATCGAAGTTACAGATAAAATTGAAATATTAGAAACACAAAATCAACAAAAAGACATTGAACACCAACGAGAAATGGAAGAAAAAGATAAAGAGATAGCCGAACTCAAACGAAAAATAGCTGAAACACAAGCACAAGTCGTGCAAACAAACAAAGCATTTGAAGAGCTTACTTTAAAAAGAGACAGATTAGACATTCGAAACATAATTCAGGACCACTTCAATGACAATTATCGTGACACCATACTACAAAAAGAGTATGAAAAAGATGGAGAGCAATCAATCGGATTAAAAAAATGTGTAGTAATATGTGAAATTGCATGGGAAATAGCTTTAGAAAATGAATCCAATTTCAAAGAAACAGATGACTTTTTAGATTCACTAATCAGGCAAGCAATTGCAAAATGTTCATTTAATCCAAAGATGATAATACCTAAGTACAATGAAATACATGAGAGAAACATCCAACTACACGATATTAACGGCACCATTTATAATATAGTTGCAGATGTGATAACAATTTTAGCATCTCATGAAGATGTATGGGACATGGTTAAGAACGATCAAAAAACATTAAAGACTGCCATTATCAACCATATACACACCTCAAATTATGACATTGACAATATTACATTAGAAGATGAACAAAAAATAGCTGAAGAAGTTAGTATGGAATATTTAGCCATAATTTAAATAATGTTACAATAAAAATAGCCATCACTAAAACAATTCATGTCCAAATACTCCTGCTTTCGACCAATATGGCGAAGCTAAAATCGTTCGTGATTGTACACCTGCTTCCAGATATATATGTGACAATCCATTTACGATACAATTTTAAGTTATTGGTTATAAACATATTAACAATATTGGTACAAGGTGTTTGTAATGAAAAAAATTGAAGGATCACCAAAAAATTTAAGAGAACTGCTACAGAACACAAAATACTCTATTCATTACTATCAACGGGAGTATATGTGGCAGCGAAAACATATTGAAGAACTTATCGATGACTTAACCTCAGAATTTTTGGACTATTATCACGAAGGAGATACTCGTCAAATGGTAAGAGACTATGGTGCTTACTTTATGGGTTCAATAGTTCTTGCAGGAGATGAAAAATCAATCATTGACGGACAACAAAGATTTTCATCACTCACACTATTATTAATGTACCTAAATAACAGAATCAAAGCAAACGGCAAAACACATTCATCAATCGAGCCAATGATATTCTCAGACCAGTTTGGCGAAAAATCTTTTAATATAGACGTTGAAGAACGAGCAGAATGCATGAATGCAATCTTTAACGGCCAACCATTCGACACAACCAATGCCGGAGAATCAGTCAAAAACCTATATGGAAGATACAACGACATCATGTACATTTTTCCACACGACAAAATACCAGATGACATACTTTTACACTTCTGCGACTGGTTAACAGAAAAAGTATACTTCATAGAAATTGTTGCAACAACAGAACAAGACGCACACAAAATATTTGTAACAATGAACGATCGTGGACTTAGTCTAACATCAACAGAGATGTTAAAAGGTTACTTATTATCTGAAATCAAAGATGATGTCAAACGTGAAAAACTAAACGCCATTTGGAAAGATAAGGTATTGCATCTTAAAAAGGACGATGATAATGGTGATGAAACCTTTATCAAAGCTTGGCTTCGTTCTCAATACGCAGAAACAATACGTGAAGGTAAAGCAGGAGCTACCAACAAAGACTTTGACATAATAGGAGGATCATTCCACAAATGGGTCCGTGACGAAAGATACAAAATCGGCCTTAACAATACTGATGACTATGAATTGTTCATTAAGAAATTTGAAAAATATGCTGATGTCTATATGAGAATAAGGGATGCTGAGGACAATTTTGCCGAAGAAACCAAATACATATACTATAATGCAAGAGTTAACTTCACACTACAACCACAATTATTACTAGCACCAATATGTTATGAAGATGACTGGGACACAATAATTGAAAAATTAAACCTTACAGCAAGATTCATTGATTTATACATCATTTCAAGATTCACCAACTACAAAACACTTAACTACAGTACAATCAAAAACTTTGTATTCAACATAACTAAAGACATCAGGAGATGCTCAATTCCAGAACTAAAAGAAAAACTAAATAGACATTATCTTAACTTCGAGAGCAAACCTGAAGACGTCCTTCCAGATCTCAAACTAAACAGTTTTACCAAAAAATACATAAAAAATATGTTAGCAAGAGTTACAGGTTTCATCGAAGAACAAACTGGGGTAGCCTCCAATTACTGCAATTACATGGCACAAACCAAAAATCCATTCGAAATAGAACATATCATATCCGACCACTTTGAATGGTTCACAAAAGAATTTACTGATCAAAATGATTTCAACCAATGGCGTAACAGTGTTGGAGCATTATTATTATTACATAAAAGTATCAATGCCAGTTTAAATGATGCGGAATTTGATTATAAGCTTCAAACATATTGTTCAAATGAGGGCAACATTTATAGTGAATCTTTAGGTCAACAAGCATACAATAACAATCCACAATTCAAACGTTTCATTGAAGAAAACAATTTATCATTTAAACCATATGTGGCATTTGGAAAACCTGAGATAACCGAAAGAAACCAATTACTAGTGCAATTAGTACAGTTAGTATGGAATAATGACATGTTTGTTGAATAACAGTAAGGTGATTTAATTGATGATAGATCCCAAGACATTTAGAAATCAATATGAAGATGCAACTTTAGAAGAAATCATCAAAGAACGAGACAAACTTATACGTGAAATTCGCAGATATGAAAAAGGTAAAATACCTAAAGAAGATTACATGATGGATCCAAGTCCCGAAGTCGTTTATTATTGTAACAATTTATACTTAGCAGAATTATGCCATTTAATAAATGAAAAGAATAAATAAAATATATGATACTATGGATTTGACTAACTATTTAAACAACTTTTGGGATTACATATCTGAAAACAAAAAAGAAAATGATATTTACAATGAATTTTCATTTCAACACGAATTAGGCATTTACCTTAGAAATGTTCTCCCCAAAGATTATAAAGTCCAATTTGAACGCAATGTAGATTTTTTCTTTGATTCAACCGAAGACTTTGTTAAAAAAGAAATAGATATTGCAATATATGAATGTGATGACCAAAGCAAGCATTCTTGTCATGCAATAGAACTAAAATACCCTAAAAATGGAAGAGTGCCTGATACAATGTATGATTTTGTTAAAGATATTAAATTTATGGAACAATTGAAAAATGCAGGTTTTGATAATACCTACTGTATGGCTATAGTTAAAAAGGAACATCATCTTTATTATTCTGGCCCTACAACAAATGGAATTTACCAATATTTCAGATTTAACAAAACTATTCATAATAATATATATCAACAAACTGGTGAAGGTAAAAAAACAGATGATCCGAATTGGAAAGGTATTGAAAATAAAAACTATTATTGCATTGATGGCAACTATCAAATCAAATGGAAATCTATATGTAATAAAAAATGGATGATGTATCAAATTAAAACAAATAATGTTAATAATGATATGTGATAATTATGGAAAAATACTGTAAGAACTGTGGAAGTGTCTTTGATGACCTAAATTATAAATTTTGCCCCTACTGTAGTGATAAACTCGAAACAAGACCTGGAAGACAACCAATACCACGTCAACTTCGTCATAAAGTATTTAAAAGAGATGGATATAGGTGCAAAGAATGTGGTGCAAGTAACAAAGAAACCAAATTAGAAATTGACCATATTAAACCAGTAGCCCGTGGAGGTACAAACCATATTGACAACTTACAAACATTATGTAAAGAATGTAACCGTGCTAAATATACAGATGAATGGGTTGGAGGCATATCTACTAGCGAAGAACTTAATAAGGAACTCAGTTACTTAAAATCTCAATTAATTGATGTGAAAAATAAATTATTATCATCGACTAATGAAAATGAAATTATTGAATATAAATATCAAATTTTAAAATTAGAGGAAAAGATTCCTAAAATTGAAAAACAGTTATATGAATTAAGTGATGAGGTCTTAGAAGTTAATAAATCTAATCAAGAACTAAAAGAGAAACTATTTAAACTATTGTATGTATCTTTGGATAAGTATACTTATGAAGTCCTCATTGGCAATTTTCACATATCGAATAAAAGTAAAGAAGATAATCTACGACAATTGGTTGAATCACACACGGCTAAAGAAATTTATGATAAAATCATTGAAAAGAATTATGTTATTAAAATCAATTATCAAAGAGACCAAGGTCAATCAAAAGGTATTAAGTTGTTTGATGCTAAGATTTTAATTCCTTATATACCAGACTATAAAAATAACTTGATTAATGATGATAACAAACATACATCAAATATACAACAAAGCTTTGATGAAGGTATGGAAAAAGCTATGTATGATGCTGCTCATGAAACTACTAAAGATATGCTCAGAAGCATATTTGGTCAAATGAAATAGGCGGGAAAATCTAAAAAAAAGATAGAATGAAGTGAGAGCATTATAATGGCTATCGAATTTGATGGTATTTTTAGGTTATTCAATATTATTGGTGTACATTTTAACCTATGAAGATAGTAAAGTGTACGGTCAAAACTCAGCAAAATACCTCTTTTGGCCAGGGTGATGTTACTACACGTATTGCGGCATTGGAGCGTTCATGCAGGATTTTCGTGGATTGTTGCATGATTGGATAATTGGTAAATTGTTACCTCCAAAATAGATGCTGTTAAAATTAAATGCAGATTTTAGTTTCAATATTATTGTTGTCATGATTAAAATACTATCGCTGCTGCGGCCAACATAAATTTCAACACTATTTCATATATATTTATCAGATAAATAAATAATAATTTAGAAAATGAAACATGCCAACATCAACAACAATACATCTAACACCGGATAATTCACCAGTCATAAAATCAAAAACCGCTAAAATCTAGAGTTCTAGACTTTAATGCTTCAAACTCTAGACAACTGTGAAAGACCCAATAGATAAACCGGTCAATCAGGTGACCCAGTTACAATTTCTCAGAGTTGGCCACCACGGCACCACACACAGACAATATATTTTTAAATTTATTTTTTTATTTTTTTTATGAGTTTCTCGTATAGGGTAAGGTAACTCTGAGAGGTGTGGTCGGTGCGGTTTGGCGGCTTTATTTGGTAAAAAAAGACAGTAGAGTTACCTAGACTTTTAGGTCACAAAGTCTAGAAGTCTAGAATTACTCTGTTTCTTCATTTTTATTTTTTTCTTTTTTCATTTGTTCTAATAGGTCATCATAATCTGCTGTTTTATAAATACTTGGATAAACAGTAACAGATTTCTTTAAATCAGATATATATTTAGATTCCGTTGTCCAATCATAATCAAATTCAAAATATGTTCTTATTTTTTCAGCCAAAACACGTGGTTTAATATGGCCGTGGTCGTCTAAATCGGTTACTGATATTCCTTTTTTATTACATAGATATGTGATTAATTCATTTAATTCTTTAGCTATGATTGGACTCATATCATCTGTATCTTCATCCACTTCTTCATTTACAAGTTCTGGCAATACAAAAGTTATCGGATCAGTATGTTTTCCAAGCAATTCTCTTGTCTTATTCTCATCAATTCTAGCTTTAAAGTCTTTTCCAGATTCAACCATCTTTTTATATGTCTCAATACCATTATATAATAACCATTCTATTTCTTCATTGTTTTCTAGAATTTCTTTAAGAAGATTCTCATTGACGTCATCTGTGCCTCTAAATCGATTCAGAAACTCAAACATCACTACTCGTTGTACAACAGCTTCTTCTATTCCATCTTCAAATTGGGGAATGTTATTGCAAACTAAAATCATGTCTGGAACTTCTTCTTTTGGTATCATATATTTATCTTTTCCTTTAGGTTCGACTGGAACATCATCATAACCAGTTATTGATTTTAACATTCCAGTTTCTTTAATTGGTTTTTTAGGCGAATCTCTAACAACATTTACTTGTTTACTTTCTAAATGTGCAGTTGCAAACCTATTGTCAGGTGTCAATTCCTGTAACTGTAAACCTCCAACTTTCTCTGAGCCAAATATGGAAATGATTATGTTGGTTGCAACACCCTTACCCGCACCACCGATACCTGCAATAATGAAAAAAGCATTTAATCGGTTACCACTAGTCAATAGGTACCCGATCATTTCAAGAAATCCAATTATTCGTTCTTTTATTTTGTTTTCATCATCTCCTTCTTGTTTTAATGAAGTCTTAAGAAAATTGATTATTTTGTTGCCTTTTGCTTTTGGATTGTAGTTGTACTTTACTTCTGTTAATGTAAAAATTGGTTTTTCTGTTTTTTTAATAACTTTAAAGTTTTCAATATCATATAAACAATTTGGAAATTTAACAATATTGTAAACTGGTCTCCTTCTATCAGCAATAAATCCTAATGCTTCTTCAACATCTGCTGTATGAACCACATCTTCATGATTAAAGATTTTTTCATCTAAAGCCATTACAATGTCGTCGGTTGTAACAGAATTGAAACCATTGCTTTTTTTATCCAGAAAGTATGGGGTATTAATGCCTTGTCTTAATATCATACCTTTTTCTTTAAGAAAATGGCCAAGTTGGCGTCTTGCATTTCTTAAATTAACATTTGGCATTGTAAACAATACGTATATCTTCCTTGATGGATCGAATTGTTTCTTTTCAGTAACATTTGTTCCTTCATTTCTGAAATATTGTTTAAGATAATCAAAAAATATTTCGGATATTTTAATTTCATAATTGGCTAAAAAACTACGCACTGTTCTTTTTTCCTCTTTTGTAACTTTAAACATTCTTTTGTTGAATTTGAATTCAAATGATATTATTTCTATATTGTCATCTGATTCAATAAAGCTTCCAATCCAATTATTGAAATTAATATTTAAATCAACACCTTCAAAAATAGATTCAAAAACAATCCATTTATCTTGTGATGTTTCCATTATCTTAACAGTTATTTCTTTTCCTTCAAAGGTAAATGGTGTTGCTAATGTTTCAGTGGGTTTTTCATAATAGTCAAAATTAGATTTAAAGAAGTTAATATATTTTGACTTATTTTTAGATTTGATTAATGTTTCAATACCCTTAATTAAGTGCTTTAATCCACATAATTGGCCAATGTCTTTAGTATATGCAACTTTAATGCTTCCACCTATCGTTTCATTAAATTCTTTTCTGTTACCATCATGAATATCTAAAAATATTTCTTCAACTTCTTCTTGTGAGTATCCTGCACGTCTTAAAACATGAACAACTCGGTATCCAATTTCATTTCTACTACCTGGAACATATATGTTTTTAATCATTTTTGCAAGTGTTGTTTTATCTGTTTGGGGTTTGTAAAATGGATTATCGTTTTCATGATTGTATAGTTCGTTGTTTGTTGTTGCAGTTTGAATCGCTTCTTTAACGATGGATAAATCTAAAAAGCTTTTAGTATTTTCATCTTTATTCACAATATCTGGTATATATGAGGGGTTTTCTAAAACAATGTGTTTTACTGCATCTTCATATTGTAACTTGGGGTCAAAGAAATTACTATAAAGGTGGCTGGTTTCATGTTTTGAGCAGGGCAACCTTTCTAATCCTCGATTCTTATTGAATACATTGTAGTCAAGTGTTGAACCTTTTACGGGTTTATCCAATATAGCAGTTTCAATAGACGCCACCAATGATAATATAAACAGTTTTGGATCTTTATTTATTGCTTCTTGTTCAAAATGTAATTCGTTTAATGGAATGCGGAGATGTATTCCTTTAGATCCGCTCCAGTTAATAACTGTTTCAACACCATGCTTTTTGAAGTAATTGGATACACGGATTGCATCTGCAAAGGGTTCTTTAAGATAACCATGATTTATTTTGTTAAAGAAATATTCTTGAGCTTCTGTTTCATTCATATTGGATAATTTTTCATTTTCTGCTTCTTCAACATATTTGGCTATTTTTTTAATATCGGTATCCGATAATTTATCAATGAATGATGCTATAGTTTCACTATCAATTGGAATTTCTATTTTATCAGATATTTTATCTTTGATGTCATTAGCAATATCTGGATTTAATGTTTCTTTTAAATAAGATTTTGTTGTAAGATCAAAGTCTAAAAATATGGTTCTTATTGTGCCTCTTTCTTTATCATCTACTGATGTATATTTCTCAATCCAATTTTTGTTGTCTTTTGTATGGTTGGTTGCATAGTTTACTAATTCTTCAGCATCTTTTAATGGTGGTTTCCAGTATCCATGATGTTTTATAGGGATAGGATAAAATAAGTTATCAAACAATTGTATTAATTTTTTCTTCATTCAACATCACCAATAAAATAAAAAAAGGCAGAGAATTAGTCTGCCGCCTCTGTATCGAAATCAATGAATTTATCAGGGTCTATTTGAACACTGTAAATTCTCTTTTTGTACGATCCAACAATATTTTTTAATTCAATGTGAACATATTGTCCAATTTCAAATTTTTGGTAATATCCCAATAATGCCTTATGACTAGGCATCATGGTTTCAACACCATCTTCCGTTAAAATAACTGCCACATCATTGTTAAATTCATCTACGACTATGTCGCAGACATTTCCACTTATGGATTCACCAATCTCCTGAGGAATCCAAAGATCATGATTATTATTCCCATTTTCTAAATTAAACTTTTCTAATGCCATTTTATGCACCTCTTTAAGGTACCATTCATTAGTTGAATGTATTTTCCATCCATGTTCACCTTGTCATCGGTGAGCAAACTTAAAATAGAAAAAGTAATATCTATGGCAGTATTTATATACAAAAGACAACAGAAATAATTATGCTAATAATGATTTTGTATCTTTTGGTTATACCACCATTAGATATTAAATCTTCTAAGTACTTATTTTAAATTATTTTTTTTCATGTCATTGTAACGCCACCATTAAGTTAAAGGGGTTTGAATTAAATTTAACTGACTCATTTTTTTCATTTCAGTTAATAAGTCGTTGATAATATCACATAATGCATTTAAATACAATATTTTCTTAAAAGTTATTTTTGAACTAACATTACACATATCTGTACAGTTATTTAATGCATCTATGTATTTTTGTCTTGATCTGTCATAATTTTGTAATACAAACCATACATTAGTTATTTCTTCAACCTGTTCTTCCAAATCACTTTGATTGAATGATGTTAAATTATAGTTTGTATAAAATTTAATGTCTTTTTTAATTTGTTGAAGTTTGATAGCAAAATGTTTCATTTTATCACATTCTATCTGCTTTTGCTTCGGATTCTGCAAGCATGTATTCAATTGTAGTTTCAATTTTATCAAATGTTGGTTCTCTTGGATATTCTTCAATATCATAGGTGCAGATATCGCAATCTCTGCAGTTTTCACGCCCATCATTACAGATAAAACAATGGAATATTGGTTCATTCATTCTATCATGTCTCCTGTAGATTCACATTTATTGTCGCTTAAAAAGTAATGGAATTGGCTTATTTATTCTGACATTTCCACATGTTTATATCATGTTCTAATGTGTTTATCACATTCATATATTCTATTAATTCTCGAATTAGTTCCTCTTTGGTATTGGCGAGATAATTTGAGATTCTCTTAACTTCTTCTTTCCGGAATTCTGATGTTTTATCATTTTTATAATTTAATATGGCATCTAGTAAGATGTCTGCTTCAAACATATAATCTGCTTTTACATAATCCAAATATGGAATTTTTTGTTGCAAATTTATTATTTTATCCTGAATGTCATTTTCCAAGTTATTAGATAAACCATTTGCTTGTTCTTCATTTTTTAAATCTTTTACGTTCATGTTATCACCGTTATTTATAGATTTGTAGCCATGTTGCTACTTTGATTCGTTCGTCTGTCATTCCAGTCCTACCAAATTGTCGGATTTGGTAGGATCGGGAGTTCTTTAATAAATCTCGTAATTTAGTTTTTCTGATTTTATATCTTACCATATTAATCACATTGGTCTTTTTTGACTTCTATTTCATATGCTATTGCTAATGCATGTCTCATGACTGCTGTGGGATTGAGTAGCCATTTGCTTTGTAGGTAATCAATCATTTTATCCATTTCATCAGTTCTTTTGACTGTGATTGGAGTTGATGAAAATTTATTAGCCATGTTTTTTCCTCCATTTTTTAGTGATTATGAGTTCTTTTATTAGAGTAAAAGAACTTCAATACATCCTATGTAACTTTTAACATATATAAATGCTACATTTGTTTTGATAATTGCTTAAATTCTTTATTTTTTAAAAATATTGTTACTTGTGCCGTTATTTTTTTACATTTGTTTGTTGGTTTATATTATAAATTCAGAAAAATGTTGGTGTCATCGTGATTTTTTTGATAAATTATAAATATTATTTGGGAAATAATAATGTGCATGACTGGGAAAAAAACAATTTTGGAGTTGCGAGAAATATATACATGTTTAACTTTAAGTAAAAATATTGCTGCAAAAGCAACTATAACTTTTATATTATCTTCAGGAATGAACAGGAATGAAGCATTGGCTTTAACGATTGGTGATCTGCTTTCCGCTTGCCATGAAGATATAATAGATTCATTATTAAAACGCAATCCCAATAACATAATTCCAATATGGATTCATGAAACCGAAAAAACTTTCAAACTAAACTTTTCTAGCCCAGAATCATTGTTTTACATATTTCTCCACCTTAAAGAAAGATTATCTAAAGGCAACCTTGTTGAATCTGACAAACTGTTTGATATTCCTCAAAGCACACTTGATGACAATTTTAGGATCAGTGAATATTTAACTGATGTAGGGTCTTATTATCCATTTTCATTTCAGGGTGAAATTGTTTCACATAAGTTTGGAGCAAAAGCATTGCAGGAATTTTTCATTACTCAATATCTTAAACATTCTCCTGATTATGACAATGGAAAACAACGAAAATATCGTCGTGATTCCTATAGTGAGTATAAGGTTAAATTGATTACATTATTTACCAATGGCTTACCTAAAGATGATGTATATTACAAGAAGTTTTCAAATAATTCAAGAAGACTGTTGCTTGACTATAAAAAGGTTCTACCATATATAACTGCAAAAAACTATGATATTATCAGACCAAGTTGGGATAAACCTTCTGATTTAGAAATGCATTTTAATGCAAAAGTTGGTAGATTAATGAAATCAGATAATCAATCGTTTACTGATAATGAAGTTTTACAAATTGTTGGTAATCATATTGCTGGTTACCAAGAGGATGTTGATATACATCAAGTTATTGATTTTGCATTTAATGATAATCAGAATGGATATTTTGAAAATTCCAAGCTATATCTGGATAATCTATTGCTTAAACCTTCTCTTAAATGTGATCTTGAATCGATAATAATAGAAGACATTGATATACATCCACTTACCTATGAACCTATGATACATGAACTTGTTTCAAAACTTGACACCAGTGACATTTTTAAAAAATACAATATTGACAAAAATATTTTAGTTGACAATATTATAATGTATCTGGATGACATTGGAGATAAAGGTGAACCCATATATTTAACTAATAACGATATTCTTGAATTATGCTTTATATCACTAATGGAATAAAACAATTCATGATATTAGTCGTTTTGATTAATTAAAACATCTCCTATTTCAATCTGTTATTATATAGTTCACGTTCCATTTTAAGTATGTCTTCAACCATCCTAACATCTTCTGGAGCAACATAATATTTCACTATTTCATCAGATGTTGCTTGTCTACTTAGGTTAACTGAATGGGGCATAACAAATCTATTTTCACTATATATGTTATGTACAGTATGCCAATACATTTCCTTTTCAAGATAATTGTCCTTATCAATAATATATGCTTCTTTATCTCCGTTTGTAAGTAATTGATGAACTTCTCGCATTTCATCCACCGTAGGAATGTTGAAGTATCGTATATTTATGTCATCAAAATATTTACAAATTTCATATTTTTCTTCATCATTAAACATTTTTACTCACGTCCTTTTTTAATATGATTTATTTCACGTTCATACATTTCAGCAACCGCTAGACGTATGATTGCAGTTTTATTTAACAACTTTTTTTCTTGCAAGTATGATACCATATCTTGCATGCTTTTGTCCATACGCACCGTAAAGGTGTTCCTTTCATCTTTTTTGGTATTATTTTCATTACACATAGATATGAATCTGAATTCTAATCCATATATAAAAGAAATTTTTTCCAATCTGAAGTAGGACACTAATTAATCCATTACATTTCTATTTTTTTTATCAATGCCTGTGGGACACTATGCTGTTGCCGATATTGCCGAATATGCCACGCCCTGCGTGCTGAGGTGGGGGGTTGGTTTAGTGCTTATCTCCCAAAACTGAGAGTGTAGAGTCATTAATGAACTTAGGGCATTCATTAACTTTGTCTATTTCTCTCATATAGTGCTAAGAAACTGTTATTGGAGTCACGCACCAATAATAAGTCTTAGTCCTTATTTTAATTAAAAAAACTTAGGTGATATTATGAATGGATATATTGAACTAAATGGTGCATTTGTAGATGAATTAGATGTTAAACAAGCTTTCAATGAAGCAGAAACCAAATTAAGTGTCTTAGACTTTGAAGTATCAACTGATGTAATGGAATTTACATTAGGTAGTGTATTAAGTGGTAAAAACTATTCTCACTTAACCAATTTTGAAAAAGGTGAAATTATCAAGTATATTGTGGAGTTTTACTAATCCACAATACTTATTTTTGAATGGAGATGATAATAATGGAAACTTTAAAAGTAAAAATTGTTGGTAGAAGATTTAATCATGTTAAACATGAAGTAAAAAGCGGCGATACAGTTGTTTTAATTGCTGATGAAGATAATCAATATGATTCAGATGCAGTTGCAGCTTACACTATGAGTGATGAAAAAATTGGCCATGTAGCTAACTCACAAACTACAATCAGTAGTAATAATCGCAAAAATGGCACTATCTCTGCCTCAGAATTGAAAAATAAAATTGATTTTTCAGGCAAGAAAGTCTTTGCAATTGTTGATCGTGCTTTTCCAAGTTGCATATATCTAAATGTAACTGGACAAGAAGAAGCAATTGAAACTGTTGAAGATAGTGAAATCCAAGCATTAAAAATGAAAGTTGATTCTCTTAATGCATTGGTTTCCAATTTGCAGGATGAAGTCAATAGTTTAAAAGTGCTTCTAACAGTTGGTGAGGATAATGTCTCACATTCTACTTCTAATGGTAGAGTTCTCTATTCAGTCGTTGGTTTATCTCATTTTGATGGTCAAGACCACTTGGGTTATGAATTAAGCATCGAAGAAGAGCCAATCTTTGAAAATGCCAAAGGAACTGCTTTATATCTCAAATCTGGTGATTACAGAGTTGGTGTGTTCCCATCTGTAAAGAAAAAAGACTATTGTGAAGAGCATGGTATTCCATATGTTGAAGGCAATTCTCTCAAAGGGAAAACCTTCGATGGTAATGTTATGATTGAAAAAATTGTTTACAACGAATATTGTGTTATTTCCATTTAATCGGAGTGATTTGAATGAATGAAATTGAAATCGGTTTGGATTTTGTAAATAGTCGCTGCAATACATCTTACAGCAATCCTGAAGATGTTATTGTAGTTGGTGAACAACTTGCGGTACAGTTACTTGCAGGTGAAGATGTAGATTACGAATTTGATAGTCACAGGATGGCTGTATCATTATTTTCAAGTGATGTTGTTATGCGTCCATTGGAAAGTGCAACAATGAGAGAAGCTTGTGAATTATGGCTTAATCGACATTCAAGGAGGTGTTAATAATGTATATACCAAGTAATGCGGAATTAATTGAGCAAGTAACAGTTCCGATCAACGATTTATTTGCCGAAGCAATCTTCCTTGTCAGATCTGGAAGTTATGAGCGTAGAAATATGCTTAAATTAGTAGATGCATTTGATAAGACAAACAAATTGTCCTATGGCAGTCTCAAAAGCTTTACTGATTATGTTTATAATTCCATTCGTTATTACAGTAATGAAAAAGCAGTTGAACTATTAAAACTTGCCATTATTACAATAAATCGATATTTAGAATGCAACTATTATTTTTTAAAATGAATTATAACGATTGTTAATTATGTTGTTGAATTGTGAGTCGTGGAGCAGGACTCGTAAAATTATCTGCTCCTTTTTTAATCGAAAATTTTTAGGTGATTTAAGTGAACTTTGAAGAAAGAAGACAATTTCGTAAGATTGACTTTGAATTGAAGATGTATCAGTTAGATGCAGAAATTAACACTATTTGGAAAGACCTCGATGAATGTGACGATCCAAAAGTGATTAAGAAACATTTTGAGCGCGTACAGTATTTGGTCGAAACCTACAGAGAACTTGTATGGTCTGGAATCAAGCTTGACATCAGTTATGATGAAGGATATATGCAATCTCTTGCAGGTTTATTATTTGATAAATACTGTGAATTGATTTAAGACTGTTGAATGCAACCGCTATGTTGTAAAACTGGATTTTAACTATTTTTAGGTGAGATATATGATTTTGAAAATTGTAGACCAAGAAAACATCACTATTGGTGGTGTTCAAGTATATGAAAACAATGCAGATGGCAAATTAACAGTACAAGATACTTATCATATTGTAGCCATTACTGATGGCTTTGATGATGTATTTGGCACTAATGAGGAACAAATTCTTGTTAAAATTGATGTTAGTCAATTTAAAGAGAATTGTCTAATTGCTGGTGAAGTGTATAATGAATTTGAAGATGTCAATGATGATGACTTTTATGATTGTTGTATGGAATCCATATGTAACAGATTAGAAGTTGGAGTTGGACCTGTATCTAATAGGGCTTATGAAATTTGGAGTATAATTGAAGAGGAGTATTTATAAACTCTTCTTCTTTATTATGGTGGTAGTATGACTATTTTAAAAGAATTTAAAGCATTGAATTTGGAAATACAAAAGAAATTTGCACCATTATCCTGGGTAGACATTACTCATTTTGATAATGGAACTGGAAGTGTATCTTTTACAGATACTGGTAATGAGAAAGATGAAGATGAATTTTTTGATAAAATGGTCGAAATCAAAGAATTTATCAAATCAAAAGGATTTGCAGCATCACTTGTCAAATTTCCAGCAGATGAGTTATGTGATTATCCTGAAGTTAGAATTGATATTAATTTTGAAGGTGGTGAATTAGAATGAAATGCTATGGTTGCGACAATTTCCAGGAAAACTATCCAATCAAGGTGGTTGATATTCCTTCATTATCCTTTATGGATGATGAGGTTTATCACTTCGAAGATGGATTTCATTGTACTTGGAATGGATCTACTGAAACTGATGTTGAAGATTTGCCAAAAAATGGCTGCAGATGTACAGGAGGTGAGTAAATTATGGGAATTTACAGTCCATATGAAGTATATCCTTCATGGTATGATGATGAAATCGATTTATCAAAATGTGATGGCTGTGATTTTGATTGCTGGACACATGAATATTGCAAATACGACAAAAAAGACTGAATATTTTTTTTCAATCAGTCAGTAATACTTTTTTATATTTTTTTATTATTCGAGTTGGCAGATCTCATTAAAAACTGTCAATTTAATTAATTTTTCGAGGTGTTTTAATTGAACAAGGTAGATTTTTTAAGGAAAATGTATCCTGTTGGTTGTAAAGTGAAATTACATTTTATGGATGATCCATTTGCACCACCATCAGGAACTGTTGGCGAAGTGATGTTTGTTGATGATATTGGGCAGATACATGTAAAATGGGAGAATGGTTCCAGTTTAGCTTTGAATGTTAAACTTGACAGTTTCTCAAGAATTTAAGACTGTTGAACATGGCCTAAGCATGCCACTAAACTGCTTACATTAAATAAATAAACGAGGTTTTTTAAATGGCTAAAAAAATAACTGTAAAAGAATTAAGAAAACAACAAATGGCACTCTGTGACTCCTTGGTATTAGACATAGATAAGATGGATGAAATTATGAGGAAATACACTCAGAAACTTGTTGATGGCGAATTCCACAATTACACTATCAATAACATCCTTTTAGCAGATGCACAACTTTATCAAAGGACAGGTGAGACTTCTGAATTGCTCTCACCATATAAGCGCTGGGGTAAAGTCAACAGACATGTAAAATATGGTGAAAAAGCTTTATTTATCCTTGCACCGATTTTTTTCGATGAGGAACAGGATGATGGGACTGTAGAGCGTAAGATGTGGTTTAAAAAAGTTCCTGTGTTTGATTTGAGCCAAACTGAGGGTGAAAAATTTGAGCCGAACTATGTGAAGTATGATGGAGACATTACCTTTGCAGATGTTGTTGCAAGATGTACTATTCCGGTAATAGAATCGCAGAAACAATTGACTCGTGGTTATACAGATGGAGAAAAGATTTGGATTAGTAAATACATTCCAGATGCGCAAAAGATATGTGTACTGTTTCATGAGATGGCGCATTACTATTTGCACTTTGATAAAGACAGGAATGAGTTAACCAGTGCAACAAAAGAGATGGATGCGGAATGTATATCCTATATGATCTCAGCTGCCATTGGGATAACCAATGATGAATCTGCCGCTTACATCAGATCTTGGGCAGGCAACAATTCACATGAACTAATTAAGAATAAGGGAAGCAAATTGATTCGTACTGCACAAAAAATAATCGATGACCTTGACCTTGTTGGTTTGCTTGAAGATAAATCTGATTAAACACCACATTAACCATCACTTTATCTATTTTTTACTTTTACCTGTATACCATCACCACAATATATTGGAGGTTTGAACGTTGTTGTTAGAAAAAATGTTACCCAAAATGAACGATGTTGTTGAAAATCTGCCATTTGGTGCCGCTGAAATCATTATTGCGGTCACTGATGCAACTAATCCTGCAAACATTTGTGTCTATACTGACAATGGTTTCTATTGCAGCAAGGTCACAATTGAGAATGCAGAATTTACAGGTCCTGAACTGTTAAAATCTATCAATTTTGATGGTTTGAAGCTTGCTTTTGATGACTATGAGTACAGTAATCACACTAAGTGGTGTTCGCCTAAATGGTTGATTCATTACTTGATTGGTGACTACCCAAACGAGCACTGGGAAGCTGAAAGACCTGAAACTAAGCAGATGATTAGAGATTTAAGAAAACAGTTAATCTAATGGAGGTATTATTATGAAATTTGAAAATTTAACAATCGAAAAAGCAATTGACAATGAATTAAACATTGGCTCTAGTATTTGTATGGACGATGTGATTGATAATCTTGAAATCGATGAGTCTGATAATTGGATTCTTAGTGAATCTGAAGCAGATAACTTTGTTCAAGGTTTAATCAATGACAGAAGTATTTCAGATGATGAATTTGAATGTAAGTACCAGCACATCCGTGATGATGTGATATATCAAAGAGATCAGTATGGGGAGGTAGATATGGCGGAAATTGCAAGATTTCATGGGCAAATATTATTTGATTTATGTAAGAGGTATTTGTAGGTTGAATATGACCTGAATATGTCATAAAACTATTCAATAACTATTTTTTCGGAGTTGATTATTGTGTTAGATATAGTATTAGATGAAGCAAGAGTTCAAAAATTCTTTAAAGAAGATATTGAATTTGTAGAAGATTTGACTGATGAAGTAAAAACTTACAGGCAGAATGATGGTGGAATAGCTGTTGTAATCGATTTGATTCGTGAAGAAATAACCAAAGAAACAATGGACTGCCTCCAAAAAGTCTGTGAAAGCATTTACTTCAAACATAATGAAACACCAATAAACATGTATGTAATCACATTAGGATGCAGATTACTAGTAAATGAATACAGTATGCCATCCATAGCAACTTTCACCATTAAAATGTGTTGCAGAGATTATTCTTACTTGTAAGGAGTTGATATTGTGAAATTAGATAAAATACCAGTCCCAAATGAAACCTGTCTTGTTGAAATTGTAAGTGATAATAACACTTCTAACCATTGTGTTTACTTTTTAACTATTGAAGGTGAGCTAATTGATCATGTGAAAGTCTTTGATGCTACTGTTTCAGAGGTAGTGTCATTAATTCCACATATGTTCATTATACAGTTTACACCTATGCAGATGTGGGAAATGCAATGCACTACTTCTTTTAATAGGATCTTTGAACCGGATTTAATTCCATATGACAGCATATTCGCATGGCAAATGGATTCGGAGTTAGTTGCAATTGTTCGTCATTTCGGCAAAATTAAAAATGTTGCAAATTATTTGAAAACTGATGAGTTTAGGTCTGAAGCACATATTGTTGATGATTTCATTTCGGCAAGACCTACACCAATTGAACAAGAATCAGAGGAGGTGCATAGACGAGGCGTTGTTGCCAGAAATAAAATGTTGAAAATTATACAAGAATGGGTATTGTAGATTGTTGAAATGAGGTGAGAGCCTCTTAAAAATACTAAAAACTGTTTTTTAGTGATTGTTATGAAGTATTTTAGAATAACTATTAGTCCACGTACTGGGTACGAGGTATCCTTTAGAATTGATGAATTTGAAAATGGTAGATGGAAGCTCTTCGATTACTACATTACTACCTCTCAGGAGGCGTCTAGTCGCCTGATATGGGAGCGTGAGCAATGTGTAAATGGAGTTTTTGATCTTGAAATTATTGATAAGAGGCCTTACTTCACTATGGTGTAATTTGATAGTTGAACATTTGACCAATGGCTCTTAATGTCACTAAACTGTGAGCTAAAATAAAAAATAGGTGATAATATGGCTTTATTATTAGCATTAGCAAGTATGTATATAGCAGGAAAAGTTGTAGCTGAAGTTGGCAGGGATGCAACTAAAATTTCAGCAAGGAGTCAAATACAAAAGGATTCTAAAACTGGAACTTTCGATGTGGTTAATTCATTCGAGTCCATTTTAAAAATCTGTGATGTTAAAAGAAAGAAATTCGGAAATTCCACTGTTGCTGTACTGCCTAATACTGGATACACCAAATGTCTTGATTACATCAGAAACCACCATTTATCAACTCGTGCGGATGAACAAAGGTTCATTAATCATTACAAAAAAGTATTGAAAAGTGAAATGTCCAAAAGGCAATCAGATTATGACAATCATTACTTTAAGATTAAATCAAAAGTTGAATCTATGATGAATGACTGTGAATATGAGGTTGTTAGATTTGAGCACATTGATGTCTTCGTTGATTATAAGGATGTTGAAATGAAGATCAATGAGATTTGTAACAAGACCTTCTTTGGAGATTTCGTTGTAGGTGATGTCAAGATTAAATTGAACTCATCAGGGAATGCATTTACAGAAATTTGGGCTCTTAAGGTTCCTGTCTCAATGAAATTCTCATTGAAACGATATTACGAAGCTTGTGCAGAAAGGTGTGGTTATATATATTAACCACATTCATTCTTTTAGGTGGTGAGGGCATGGATAGTGTTGAAATTACATTAAAAGTTATTGAAGGTATTGAAGAAGCAATTATGAATGGGTATGATAGATTTTATATGAATGTGGATGATATGGAGACTGGCGAAGGATTTTTGCGCATTCTTGCCATGATAGGTCCAAAATATCAGATAGTCTATGAGGGTACCTTTGATTTGGATGTTTGCTACCAAGTTTTAGAGTTGCTTGCGAGATCCAAATATGAGATAAAAGATTTCACTACAGGAGGTGATTAAATGAATGTATGGGAAGCACTGATTTTTGGTGGAATTCTAATAATGGCCTTGTGCTGGATTGTTCCAGGTTTCAGTGCATTACTTTTATTATTTATAATATTCTGCATTGTTATATAAGGAATATTGTAGTGATGACTTATTCTTTTTGTTTTATATACTCTAATACTTTCTTACCATCATCTGTTAATGAGTATAGTCTGCCTTTGCGAATGCGTGGTGTTGTATTGTATACCAAATTGTATTTTCGTAATTGGGCAAGTAAATTGCTAATGTGATTGGTTCTGACATTTATAGCATCACCAATTTGCTTAGGAGAGTATAAATCATAGTCCATGAATAAGATTATGTTTTTTCTATGTTCTGAAGCTAAAACAAATGCAACTTTTTCTAAGAATTCTTCATCATTACACATATGCCATATCTTTGTTCGATTAAAAAGGCATTGATATATATTATAAAACACACAAATTATAAATTAATAACAAACTTATAACACACTTATAAAAGGGGGGCTAAAAATTAAACACAAAAAAATAATATTGACATTAACTATTATTTTAACTGTTTTACTATTTATTGGGGTTGTTAGTGCTACAGAAAATGTAACAGATGATATGGTTAGTGTTGATGATGAAACAGATAGTGTGGAAGTAAATTGTGAGGATATGTCTGTTAACTTGGATAAGGAAATATCTGTTTCTTCAGAAGTTAATCAAAATACAAGTTTTGATAGCATAAGTGGAGTAGATTCAATAGGCGATTCATCAATACTTGGGGCATCCTATGATGATTGTTTAAATGATGGAAGTAATTATGCAACTGATGTTATTGGTGGAGTGGCTGGTGATATAATATCTGATGGAGACAATTTTATTTTCAGGCCAGTAGATAGGCAAGATGTTATTATTAAAAAAGGCGTTAATGATCAATATGGGAATTATGAATTTCAGGTATATAAGATGCTTCCAACATCCTTCAAATATGGCAATTATATTTATGTGTTAAGAGAACCAAGCTCTGAAATAAGTAATGAATGGTACTATGATAAAATTTACATGCCACCAGACACAGAGATGTATCTTTTACGCTTAGATGCTCCTTATGATGCTAATGGTTCTATTGGAGGATTTGCTGGAGATAAAATGGGTGTGTATGCAAAAGTAACTGATTCAAAAGGCAATCTTGCAGACGGATATGTTGTTTTTGACGATTTGGCAACACAGTCAAGTCCAATTATGTTAACTAATGGTCGTGCTTATTATGAATATACTTTAAAAAATACTGGTCCCAATGGTGGTTTTATTTATGCTTATTATTATAAAGGAAGTTATAGTGAAGCAAATTTGAAGGCTGAAAACAGTATTAAATACATTGGTTTAAGCACTACATATGTTTTTGAGTTTGACCAAGATGTATACTATTATTTTGATGATAATAAGTGGGTGACAATTAATATATCTGTATATAATAAAGATAAGCCGTGGAAAGAAGTTTCAGGAAAAATTCAAGGGACTTTTACTCGTGGAATTTGGACAGATGATGGCATTAAGGCAAGAGATATAGTTTGGGATCCTATTAATCAAAAAGGTACTGCATCTTTCACTTTGTTTGTTGAAGGAAGAACTTTTGTTGGATTTAGGTTGATGCCAGGCAATACAATTCGTTGTGATGACTATTACTGTCCAGTGCAATATCTTAATTCGCCGGTCATAGATGCTAGTATTAATCGTGTTGGGTCTCGAATTAATGTAAATATGAGCTTTGAAGATAGATTACATCAAGCAATAGGTTTTGGTGAAGCAATTCTTGACATACCTTCTGTTAATAAAACATTCAGATTTAATGTTACTAATAAGACTATTCAGTTTTCATTTATTCAAGAAGATTATTTTTCAAATGAGAACACAATCTTCTATATTAATTATCATGACAATTTAGGATTCTTTGCAGATGGACAAAAAGAAATTATTTTCAAAGACACAATATATGCTGGAACATCAATGAGCATAACAAATTTAAGGTTTGAACAGGGTGCAGATTTAACTCCAAAAGTCACAATCACTACCCAGGATTCTTTTGAAAAACAAGGATTCGTTAAATTAACAATTGATGGGAAAACATATATTGGAGAAGTAAATAATGGTATTTGTCAATTCAATATTGGCGACTATTATGATATAGGTTCATATAATGCTATTTTTGAATATTATTATGATAATTCACATTTGGTTTCAATTAAAAATGCTACTATTGTTATATCTGTAATTACTACTGATGAACTAGATTTTGTTATTGCTAGTGAATGGGTTTGGGGTGATGTTTTAAGACCAAAAATACAAGTAGTTAATAATGGAGCCATAGTATCTAAAGGTATTGTTGCCCATTGGGTTACAACATCCACTATTGACCATTATCTAAACGGTAAACCTGTGTATAAGAAAGTTTTGGAAGAGTGTAGTCTTTCAAATGGATATGCAACATTTGATTTAGGTAAAACAGAAGATCCATATACTGAGGACTTTTACTTTTATTATGATTCCTATTCAAATATGATACTCAATAAATCACTGAGATTTACACTAACTAAACGTCCAGTAGAGTTGGAATCCGTTGATCATATTGATGTAGCTGTTGGTGAAAATATAACCTTTGCAGTATCAATTAAAAATTATGTTGAATTATTGGAAATGATTCCATTAATGAAGCGTTCTGATAGTTATTATAAGCCATGGGTTGACGCTAGAACTCATCGAGAAGACGTAAAAATGATAGAAGCAGATTATGATAATGGCGCGTATACATTTGTATATTCTCCTACTCGAAATGCCGAAACCATTAGTTTTCATATTAATAGTTTGTATATTAAAAGTGAACTTGTAATCCCAGTTAATCTTAAGAAACTAGACCCTGTTATGGAATTAGAAAACAATGGAA
>Ga0310695_10004700_pt1 | contig 24764 bp, 19 predicted proteins | sample RumenRJG_04DNA_FD_203882 | JGI IMG/M metagenome (GOLD analysis project Ga0310695, IMG submission 203882) | Bovine rumen microbial communities from Lethbridge, Alberta, Canada - RJG_04 (v2) (version 2) | ecosystem: Host-associated > Mammals > Digestive system > Stomach > Rumen | place: Canada...
CTATACTTGCCGAACCACGTCAGCACCTTAGCTTCGTTTGGTTCCAGCTGCATCAGTCCGCACCACATTATTATATTCACCAACAGCAGCAGCAAGCTTCCTCCAAGCAGCCATCCTCCCCGGGCACCGTCGCTGCCGTCGAGCAGGATGATGCTGTAGACGATGCCTACGACAGACAGAATGGCCACTGCGAGATTGACGAACAGCATCAAGAATCCGTTGGCTACTGCTCCTTTGAACGCAAATTCCTTATTCTCCATAACTCTAATCTATTAGTTGTTTATGTTTGGATATTGCAAAGATAAGGATTTATAGGAACAGAGCCAGCGGAAACATGTGTAAAAGTTACTTTACGGCTATCTTGACGCTCTGGTTTCCTGTTCGCATGACATAGATGCCACTGCTAAGCTGACGGCAGGCCTCAGAGGAGTGTACACCCTTTCTTACGAGCACGCCGCTCAGGGTATAGATGTCACAATAGGAAGCGCCGGCTTTCATAACGGTGATGCCGGTAGACTCCGGGTCGGCAGTTATCTTGTAGTACTGGTCGCGGCACTCGTCGTCATCGGCATGTAGGTCTTCCGACTTGGTTCCCGTGCCGGGTGAGGTGAGGATGTAGTTGATGCCCTTCGACTCGTCAACGTCGGTGAAAGCCCAGTAATACCAGCCTTCGTGTCCTGCCAGCTCGTGCATCTCAGGCCTGTCGGTCCATGCGTAGCTCTTGGAAGCATCGGGACACTTGTCGCCGCCGCCCCACCACCAGATGGTAGGAACTCCGTCGGGCGAATAAGCCTTGATGGTTATGTTCTTGTAAGTTACCACCACGGGCTGTGCGTTGGGGTCGTAGACGGCCTTCCACTTCTCAACGACGTCGCTCTCAGCGTATGTACGGTTTGCCTTGCTCTTGCCCTCGGCAGTCACCTCAACATAGTCCCATGAGGGGCCGGAGCAATACTTGTATTTCTGGTCGGTGGTAGCGCCGTAGATGTTTGCGAAGTAGTGGGTATCGTCGATTTTGGTCATCTCGTCGAATGTCCATCCGTTCATTTCTCCGGCGATGTAGCAGGCTTTGGTTCCTTCAGGAACCTCTACGTTATATGTTACATAGCTCTCGCCGTTCAGCTTGGCCGCGAGCTTGTCGATCTGGCTCTGTGTGAGATAGCCGTTTGATATGAAATACTCGCTGAGCGCACCCTTGAGGTCGGTGACGGTGCTCACGTCGTAGACATTCAGCAGCTGGCGGAAGGTATATGCCAGCAGATGCCAGTCGCGGAATTCGCGTATTTGCATGTTGTTGGTAGCCTGATAGTCTGCGGTGATGGCATCCCAGTCGGCACCGCAAAGGGCAGCGAGCACGGCGCAGAACACTCCTGTGCGGTCGGTTCCCAAACGACAATGAATTTGGAATGGTGCTGGTGTATCGTCATTGTTGATAAACTCAACGATCTGCTTCACCCAGTCGCCGAAGTATTTTGAGGTGGGCTTTGTATATACATAGCTGTAGGACGGCACTTTGTTGTTGGCGTTGACATAGAGAACGTGATTGTTGTCAATGATGCTCTGATAGTATTCGGGGATGGTTTCCTGATAGGTCTGTCCGTTGGTGGTGTAGGTTGTCAGGGTGTTCTCGTCGTTGTCCGACAGGCAGATGTCCGACTTGATGCCGGCTGCCGTTGCAAGCTTGGCAACATAGTACAGACGCCAGTACTCCGTGTCTACACCCTTGTTGTCGCCACGCGACGACTTATAGGGGTGGTAGGAGCGGAACAGCCGGGTTGTTCCCGGTACGCAGCGGAAGTTGGAAATGGCAGCCTGATCAACGGGGTCGTCTAAGTTGAAGTCAGACAAAGGGCGGATGTAGCCAGCGCGGGCGCTGTTTTGCTTGATTTGCTCAAGGTCGTCGGTGGCAAAGACCACAATCATGTTCTGGTCTGAGGTCATAAACACATAGCCGTCGGTAAGCCAGCTGGGTGCCCCCTTGTAGTTGCCGTTGATGACAAACTTGTATTCGGGCTGCCCCGAGTTTCCGGGAATGTTCACCTGCTCGTAGGTTAGGGTTACATACCAGCAGTTACTCTCCTTGTCATACGACATCTTGCAGTAGTCTACGTCTTTCCAGTTGTTGAATGAGCCGCGAACGTATGCTGTCGAAACGTTGTCCGACCAGTATCCGTCGTCGAGGCAAAAGAGGAAGGTGATGGTACGGGCCTCGGTGTCCTCCATAAAGCACCGCCGCTTGTCGGCTGTCGTTGGGTTGAGGGCTTGCGCCTGATACATGAATAAGGCGAACAGGCACGTTAAACAAAGTTGTAGAGTTTTGGTGTTCATAATACAATTAGGTTTAGTAATGTTAATAGTGTTATTTCTCTCTGATGCAAAAGTATGGAATAAAGGAATACCATGCAATGCGCATCGGAAAATAAGTAAATAAAAACAGCCCCTTGCTGATGGCTAAATAGCTGACAGCAAAGGCATTGGCGTTTGCGATACTCGGTGTAAAAAGTAAGTCGTTTTTAGAGAAATCTCACCTGTTCCATGAAGGATTCCTTGTCAGAGCGTGCCTTGTTTTTTACCTTTTGGCGGTAATTGTACACCGTTTGTGTGGAGTAGTGGAGGAAGCCGGCAATCTTAGTGCTGTCGGTAATGCCCAGCCGTATAAGGGCGAAAATCCTCAATTCGGGCGACAGCAACGCTCCCTCCTTTACCTTCAGTTCCTCTCCGGGGAGCAGCAGGGCGTTGAATCTCTCGATGAAATCGGGGAATAATTCAAGGAAGACAGCATCGAAGCGGTTGAAAAACGACTTCAGCGTTACGTTTGTTGTGGACTGCTCAAGCTGTTTAGCCAGTTCTTTGTAGAGCCCGGCTTTCAGCTTCTTTGCCACCGACAGGCGCAGGTGCTCCATCTGGTCGATGTTTTCAGAGCAGAGGTGGAACAGCTGTGCTATGTACACCTCCTTTATCTTGTTGCTTTCCTTGAGGGTGTCGTTCAGCGAGCTCAGCTCCTCGTTGAGGAGGCACATCTTCTCGTTGCTCTTCATCAGCTGGTGGCGCATTGCTGCCAGACGCTTGTAGTTCTTGTATAATAGCAACAAGAGCAAAGCCATGATAATTGCCGATAGCGACACCATACCTATTATAATATTGCGCTTCTCTGCCACGAGCCGTTGCTGATGCTCGTATGCGCTTGTGATAATAGGCAGGTATTCTGTCACCAGCACCAGCCGCCAGCGTGCGCCAGACGATATGACGTCGTCGAGCGAAACCCTGATATAATGGTAGGCATGTTCTATATCCCCTTCCTTATACAGGAGCTTTGCTAAATGCTGAAGGGAGATATATGTCTTGCTGCAACGGCGCTTGTCGATGATGGCAGCCATAGTATAGCAGTATTTTGCCTTTGCGGTGTCGCCCACCTTTTCGTAGGTTTCGCCCAGCGAGAACCAATATACCGCATTGTCGGACAACTCCGATGGATAATCGCGCTTGGTCTGCTCCAACAGTGCTATTGCTTTCCGGTACTGACTGCCAAGTTTCAATATCTCGCTTTGGTTGATGCGCAGCGAAACAGAATCCACCTTGCCCACGATGTTGATGCTGTCGCGGTAGCAGCGCAACAGCTTCTTGTAGTACAGGCGGTCGGGTGGAGTAGAGGCAGACTCGTATAGCGACAGCAGGTTGCTGTGATACTGGAAGTAGTAGGCAGGCGGAAGAGGCATGTCGCGGCAGATGCCGTTAAGCACGTCCAGTGCTTCGTGGTTATGCGCCAGGCATTTCAGTGCCTCGGCCTCTGTCAGCTGTGCCTTGACCAGGCTCTTGGCATCACCCATTTGCCTTGCCAGGCCTACGCCGATGCGGGCATAGACCAGTGCTGAGTCCAGTTGAAGCCGGTAATAGTCGTGGTAAACCTTGCGCGAACAGGCAAAGCGCTCCTGAACGTTCTTGCACGACCTGTATTCCGCTGTATGCCTGGCAAGCCGTTCTCTTATTGCTGCTTCGCGTGCCGGGGTGTTGGTGATGACCGTGTCGAGCACTGCCAGCAGAGAGTCTGTGGCATCTTTGGCAGCTGCCGCTCTTGCCGTAAACGTCAACAGGCAGGCTATTGTCAATAAAAGGCATTGTCTCATCACCGCTGAAGCTTCTTGGCTCTATGACACGTTGCAAACAAAAATCAGCGAGACAGGCAACGTAAGGGTGCTTGCATCGCTGATAGTTCTTGTCAATACTCAAAGTTTCATCACGAAAGCCTTAGTACTCGTCTTCGTTGAACAGGAAGTCTTCCTTAGTTGGGTAGTCGGGCCAGATGTCTTCTATACTGTCGTAGACATCGCCTTCGTCTTCAATTTCTTGCAGGTTCTCAAGCACCTCAAGGGGCGCGCCCGAACGCACGGCGTAGTCAATTAGTTCGTCCTTTGTGGCTGGCCAAGGTGCATCCTCAAGTTTTGATGCTAATTCTAATGTCCAATACATAAGTCAAAAAAAGTTTACAAGTTGTTTTATAGCGTGCAAAAATAGTAATTTTTATATTATCTGCAAGTGATATTGGACTTTTTTGATGGCAATGTAAATAAATCTTTAGTGTTGTATAATAATTCCGGCAATTCCTTATTTATAATAATACAGTAATGAAAACGGAAATGACAGACAGGAAATAGTAAGCCGGATAGTGAGCCACGGCTATGCCGCAGCCTTCTCCGAGGTCGTTAGGCGCTACTCTTCAGAGCTCTATTCCAAGACTCTCGGTGTGGTGAAGCGCACCGACGTGGCCCAGAACATCGTGCAGCAAGCTTTCTGCAAGGCTTATCAGGGCATCGACACCTGGCGCGGCGAGCGCCTCGGTAGAGTGATTTTCCCGCCGCCGGAGTGTAATAATATCCAAGCATGGCTGTCATATATATGTGAAGGCCAACGCGCGAAAGCTTTTCAAAAACTTCAAGACATACCTTTATTAAATTAAAATCTGCAATAACAATGAAAAAGAAGACACTATTCACCATACTGCTGACCCTCGTTTTCCCCCTTGCTGCATTGGCGCAGCTCGAAAGCGTAAAGGAAATCACGATGAAGTCCCAGTATTTCAACCATGAGCGGCAGGTGCTCATATACACTCCTGCGGGCTATAAGCAGTACGACCAGACTTACTACGACGTCATTTACGTGTTCGACGCGCAAGACCGCACTATGTTCGACCTCGTCCACTGCCTGCTCAACATTGCCTGCAAGCCCGACCCCGACGGCGGCAGGAGCACGAGTTACATTATCGTTGGCATCTGCTCGCCCAACCTTTTCGACATCAATTACTTCCGCAACAACGACTACCTGCCCATGCCACTGCACGGCAACAATGGATTATTCAAGGAAGGATACTACTACGGCAACTCGCCCGACCTGAAGAAGTTTGTCAGAAACGAGCTGAAACCATACATCGACCAGAACTACCGCACGTCGGGGCGCACTCTCGGCATAGGACACTCGCTGAGCGCATCGTTTGTTCTTGATGCCATGATTACCGATGACCTGTTCGACGACTACATCGCCGTATCGCCAAACTGCGCCTACGACGACTACCGGCTGGCCGCAGACATTGAGGCTTACCGCTTCAAAGACCGCACGGCTCCCCGTTTCGTCTACGCATCGATGGCAAACGAAATAGAACAAGGGCCTGAATATTGGGGCGACGAGTGGAAAACGGGCTGGGAGCGCGTCGCCACTGTCCTCAACGACAGCTCGCGCTTCGCTGAGAACACAGTCACTGCCGTGCAGACGTTCCCCAGCTATGAGCATTACAACAGTTTCATGCCCAGCCTGACGGCAGCCCTGAACGAATATATCGCGTTTGGCGCAAAGACCCTCGTTGCATATACGGGCAAGGAAACAAGCCCCGTACACATAGAACTCCGCGGCAAGCATCTGCCCGACGACATCTACATCACCGGCAACCAGGACGCGCTGGCCAACTGGGAGACCAAGGGCATCAAGATGAACCTGGTCAACGACAGCACAGCTGCCATCGACCTCCGCCTGCATCTGCCCGCCCAGTTCAAGTTCACACGCGGCAGCTGGGACCGCGAGGCCATCATTGAAAACGCTGATGCAGGCAACCACGTCATCCATGACCGCCGACACACAACACGCGTGTACCGCTTGTGGGAGCGAAACCCCTGGATGGGCGAGCCTGCCGCGCAGTAAACCGCTGATGCCTGATAGTAGGGAACCTTGCGGATGCAGGCAGTGCGCCCCCCCAAGGTGGGGGAGGAAGGCTTATAGGTCTTATAAGGCTTATGGGACTTATAGGACTTATATGCCTTATGTGAGAGTCTTTCGGCTTCCCCCAAAGGGGAGGATGAGGTAATTGTTCATTATTCATTGTTCATTATTCATTAACCAATATGACTCATATTGGTCGGTAATATGGCCCATATTACTTTGCCGCTGTTTATTTTTGGAAAGGCTGTTGACAATAAATGCGGATGCGAAGCGTTATTTAATCGTGTTTAAACGTAAATCAGTCTTTTTGCTGCTGCTTGTCTTTGCGTTTACAAAGGCAGCCGCACAGTACGATGTTTCCTTGAGCCACTACTGGGATTTAGAGCCTTCGTTCAATCCTGCCGCCGTGGGCAAGGAGGCTAAGCTCAACGTCGTGGGCACCTACCACATCGACTTTGCCGGATTTGAACACAATCCGCAGGTCGCATATATAGGTGCCGACATGCCCTTCTATTTTGCCCGCAGCTACCACGGAGTTGGTCTCTCGATGATCAATGACAAGATAGGTCTGTTCCGTCACCAGCGCATTGGCGCTCAGTATGCGTTCCGCAAGAAGCTGCTCGGCGGCCAGCTGTCGGTAGGCTTGCAGGCGGCACTGCTCCTCGAGACCTTCAAGGGTTCGGAGATAGACGTCGATGCCTCGGAGGATGTTGACCCGGTGCTCATCAAGTCGGACGTGAGCGGCAACAGCTTCGACCTTGGTGCCGGCATATACTATCAGCGCGGACGGTGGTATGTGGGCGCGTCGGCCCAGCATCTGACGGCTCCCACCGTTCATCTTGGCGAGACTAACGATCTCAAGATAAAGCGAACCTATTATTTGACTGGCGGATACAATATTAAGCTAAGAAATCCGTTTCTATCTATACCGACCTCTGTGCTCGCACGCTACGACGGTACCGCCTATCGCGCCGACATCACTGCGCGGCTCGTCTACACCCATGAGAAGAAGCGCCTGTACTTGGGAGTGGGCTACAGCCCTACCAACTCGGTCACTGCATACATCGGCGGAAGCTTCCACGGAGTGCAGCTGGGCTACAGCTACGAGATGTATACCACCGGAGTGGGCATCGGCCACGGCAGCCACGGATTGGTGGTGAAGTATCAGACCGACATAAACCTGCAGAAGCGCGGGCGCAACAAGCACAAGAGCGTCAGGTTCCTGTGATGCCGCAAGGCTGGGCAGGCAATGCATTTCCCTTGGAACGACTAAAGAAAACACAAGATAGATGAAAACAAACAAGTCAATACTACTCTCAGGCTTGTGCCTTGGCATGGCGCTCATGCTGGCCAGTTGCTACGGCAGCAAGTCCGCATCGTCGTCTGGTCGCGGCGGTGAGGTGGTCGGAGTAGGGCGCGGACGCAGCTTCAAGGAGCCCGCTCCCTACGGAATGACCCTCGTTAAGCGAGGCTTCCTGAAGATGGGCATCGAGAAGCAAGACACTCTCTGGGGCAAGCAGACCCCGGTGAAGGAGATTTCGGTTGACGGGTTCTGGATGGACGAGACCGAAATAACCAACTCCGAGTACAAGCAGTTCGTCTACTGGGTGCGCGACTCTATCCTTCGCACGCGCCTTGCCGATCCGTCATACGGTGGCGACGAGACCTACATGATTACCGAAGACCGCAGGGGCGACCCCGTCACACCCCACCTGAACTGGAAGAAGGCTCTGCCGCGCAAGCCCAACGAGGACGAGCTGCGTGCCATAGAGAGCCTCTATGTGACCAATCCCGTCACCGGGGAGAAGTCGCTCGATGCCAGCCAGATGAACTACAAGTACGAGGTCTACGACTACACCACGGCTGCCCTGCGCCGCAACCGCCTCAATCCGGCTGAGCGCAACCTCAACACCGACGTTGCAGTGAACCCCAACGAGGTGATTATGATTTCCAAGGACACCGCATACATCGACGACGAGGGCCGCATAGTGCGCCAGACCATCAACCGTCCGCTGTCGGGTCCGTGGGATTTCCTCAACACTTACATCGTCAATGTATATCCCGACACCACCTGCTGGGTCAACGATTTCCGCAACAGCGACAACGAAACCTACCTGCGCAACTACTTCAGCAACCCCACCTACAACGACTATCCCGTTGTCGGCGTGACGTGGGAGCAGGCTAATGCTTTCTGCGCATGGCGTACCGACTATCTGCTCAAGGGCCTTGGTCCCGAGGCTCGCTACGTGCAGCGTTACCGTCTGCCCACCGAGGCCGAGTGGGAATATGCCGCGCGCGGTCGCGACCAGAACGAGTTTCCGTGGGAAAACGAGGATGTGGTGAGCGGCAACGGCTGTTTCTTTGCCAACTTCAAGCCCGACCGAGGCAACTACACCAAGGACGGCAACCTCATAACGAGCAAGGTGGGCATCTTCTCGTCGAACTCCAATGGCCTGTTCGACATGGCCGGAAACGTTGCCGAGTGGACGAGCACCATCTATACCGAGGCTGGAGTGGATGCCATGAACGACCTCAATCCGCAGCTCGACTACAAAGCAGCCAAGGAAGACCCCTATCGCCTGAAGAAGAAGAGCGTCAGAGGCGGTTCGTGGAAGGACCCCGAGTCGTACATACGCAGTGCCTGGCGCACATGGGAATACCAGAACCAGCCACGCTCCTACATCGGCTTCCGCTGCGTGCGCAGCCTGGCAAGCTCGTCGAGTGAGACCGCAAAACATCTGAAGAAAAGAAAGAAGAAATAGCTATGACTGAATACAGCAAGTTCAACTTTGTCTATCGTATGCAGAAATGGATGGACAGCGTGCCCGGACAGACGTTCCTCAACTACGCATATAGCTGGGGTGCCTCGATTGTTATCCTCGGAACATTGTTCAAACTGACCCACCTTCCGGGAGCAAACATCATGCTTTTCCTCGGAATGGGCACCGAGGTGCTGGTGTTTTTCATCTCCGCCTTCGACCGTCCGTTCGACAAGACTGCCGACGGACGTGAGCTTCCGACGCATCTCACCGAGCAAGACCTCGCCATGGAGTACGAGTACGACGACGAGGGCAACGTGATTGGGCAGCATCCGATAGCTCCTGCTGCCCCTGCCGTGCAGCCAGCAGCTGCCGCCGGTGGTACTATTATAATAGGTGGAGGCTCGGGCACCGCTGCCAAGTCTGAGGCAGCAGCCACACCGCAGCCCGCCGCAGCCCAGCCGGCAACCGCCGCTCAGAGCTCGGCAACCGCCAGTCAGCCTTCGGCAGCCGAGATTGCCGCCGCAATGCAGGCTCAGGCCGCGTGGATACCGTCGCAGATGGACAGCACTCCCGAGATGGCTGAGGCTCAGAGCAAGTATGTCGACGCGCTCGGCGAGCTCACCGATATGCTCAGCAAGGTGGCTCAGCAGAGCGAACGCCTCACGCGCGACTCCGAAGAGATGGAGAACCTCAACCGAACGCTCACCGGCATCACCAAGATCTACGAGATGCAGCTCAAGGCTGCAAGCCAGCAGGTGGGCACCATAGACCAAATCAACGAACAGACACGCCGCATGGCCCAGCAGATAGAGCAGCTCAATGCCATCTATGCACGCATGATTGAGGCCATGACGGTGAATATGCGCGCCGCAAATCCCAACCTGTAAGAACCACAACCAATGGCAATAAGGAAAAGACCGGCTTCTCCACGCCAGAAGATGATTAACCTTATGTACGTCGTCCTCATGGCTATGCTTGCCTTGAACATCTCTACCGAGGTGCTCAACGGCTTCTCTATAGTGGAAGAAAGCCTGAACCGCACCACTGCCAACTCGAGCAAGCAGAACAAAGCCATATTCGACGACTTTGAGCAGCAGATGAAGAAGAACCCCGCCAAGGTGCGCGAGTGGTTCGAGAAAGCCACGGCTGTGAAGGACATGAGCGACTCGCTGTTCAACTTCGCACAGCGGCTGAAGTTCGAGATTGTGCGTGAGGCCGACGGCAAGGATGCCGACCCGCTCAACATTGAGAACAAAGACGACCTCGAGGCTGCCGCCCAGGTGATGCTTTCGCCTGCTACTGGCCAGGGACACAAGCTCTTCGAGGCCATAAACAACTATCGCCGCCAGATACTTTCCTACGTCAGCGACCCCGGACAGCGCAAGATAATAGAGAGCAACCTCTCTACTGCCGTGCCGCAGAACGAGAACACGCTCGGAAAGAACTGGGAGGAGTATATGTTCGAGGATATGCCGGTGGCTGCTGCGGTGACTCTGCTGAGCAAGTTGCAGAGCGACGTGCGCTATGCCGAGGGCGAAGTGCTCCATTCGTTGGTGGCTAACGTAGGGCTGAAAGACATCCGTGTGAACAAGCTCGAGGCTTTCGTGGTGCCCAGCGCCACCAAACTGTTCCCCGGCGAGCAGCTCACCGCGAAGATGGTGATGGCTGCCGTCGACACCACACAGGTGCCGGAGGTCTACATCAACGGGCGTAAGCTCACGGGCGACACCTATTCGTTCAACGTGGGCGGAGTGGGAGAGTACACCTTCGGAGGATATATTCTCACCCATGATGTGGCCGGCAACACGCTTCGACGTGACTTCACACAGAAATACTCGGTAGTGGCACCGCCTCTGGCACCCACCGGAGCCACGCTGACAGCCGACATGATGAACGTGCTCTATGCCGGATACAAGAACCCCATCAGCGTAAGCGTGTCCAACGCGCCGCAGAGTGCCGTGTCGGTGACGATGAGTGGAGGCTCGCTCAGTCAGACCTCGCCCGGTCATTACATTGCCGTGCCGTCGGCAGTGGGGCAGGACGTGACGTTCAACGTATCGGCCAAGGGAGCCAGCGTGGGCTCGTTCACCTTCAAGGTGCGCAAACTGCCCGACCCGACAGCCTACATCGCCGTGGGCAGCAACCGCTTCAAGGGAGGCGGTCTGGCTAAGGCATCCATCATGGGAGCACCGGGCATCAAGGCTGCCATCGACGACGGACTGCTCGATATAGAGTTCCGCGTCAACAGTTTCGAGACTGTGTTCTACGACAATATGGGCAACGCAGTGCCTGTGGCTTCGGCTGGAGCATCGTTCTCGGCACGTCAGAAGGAGATGTTCCGCTCGCTTTCGCGCAACAAGCGTTTCTATATCACGCGCGTCGTGGCGGTCGGACCCGACGGAATCACGCGCACTTTGCCAGGTGCTTTGGAGGTTATAGTGAAGTAAAAGGGAAACCCACCCCTGGCCCCTCCTCAAGGGAGGGGAGGCTGAAAGGACCCACTCCCAGCCCCTCCCCAAGGGAGGGGAGAATGGAAGATAGTTTTCTTCTGGAGTTCATTAAGCCCATTAAGCCCATCTTGCCCATTACACCCATCGCAAACAGAAAACAAAAGACATAAAATAAAGACAAAAAGAGATATGAGACAACTGCTATTGATATTGATAATGGCTTGTATAGGACAGGCAGCGACAGCCCAGCCTGCACGCCGCCGCGCCGAACAGCAGAATCAGCAGAGCCAGCATACGGCTTCGGGAGGCAACACTATCACCACCAGGGCGCAAATCAGCTTCCCCGTGCAGAAGGAAATGTCGGAGGATGTGGTGTGGAGGCGCGACATCTACCGCGAGCTGAATCTCGAGGAAGATGCCAATGCCGGACTCTACTACCCCGTGGAGCCCATCGGTTCGCAGATGAACCTGTTCACATACATATTCAAGCTGATGATGACAGGCAGCGTGAAGGTCTACGAATATCGTCTCGACGGCAATGAGCTGTTCAACGACTCGTCGCGCGTAAAACCCTTGCAGTTCCTCGACAACTACCACATCTACTACGAGCGCAACGGCGGCAAGGTGCGTCTCGACAACAGCGACATCCCCTCGCGTGAGGTTCGCGGCTACTATCTCAAGGAAAGTGCCTACTATGATCAGGGCACATCGACCTTCCACCGCAAGGTAGTGGCTCTCTGTCCCATAATGACGCGTGAGGACGACTTTGGCGACGGCACTGCCAAATACCCCTTGTTCTGGGTCCGCTACGACGATATTGCACCGTTCCTGAGCAAGCAGACCATTATGACGAGCAACCTCAACAACGCCGCAACCATGTCGGTTGACGACTATTTCACGCGCAACCAGTACAAGGGAAAAATCTACAAGACCACCAATATGCTCGGTCGCACGCTGGCGCAATACTGTCCCACCGACTCGGCAATGACTGCCGAGCAGAACAAGATTGAGCGCGAGCTGAAGGATTTCGAGAAAAACATCTTCGGCGACCCAGCCAAGAGAGACTCGCTCGACAGCATTGCCGCTGCCGAGAAGAACCTGAAGCCTGGCAAGAAGTCGCGTTCGCGCCGCAGCGGTTCGTCTTCCAGTGTGAGCAAGAGCCGTCGCAGCAGCTCATCGTCGAGCTCGTCGTCGGGCAGCGCGCGCCTGTCGGTTCGCCGTGAGCGTCATTAAGCAAACTAACAAACTCACAATCAATAATTCTTAACCACATTATGAAAAAGTTTTTTGTAATCGCATTTGCAGCAACAATGTTCTTCGCAGGTCAGGCTAATGCGCAGGTGAAGGCTGGTATAAAGGCCGGTCTCAACCTGACAAGTATGTCGCTGAGCGAAAAGATGTTCTCCTCGGAGAACCGTGCCGGCTTCTTCGTAGGCCCGACAGTCAACTTCACCCTTCCCGTCGTGGGTCTTGCACTCGATGCCTCGTTGCTCTACGACCAGCGTTCGGCCAAGATGAAGTATGTGGACGATGCCAACAATGAGCTTGGCAACACCGTAAAGCAGAAAGCCCTGAACGTTCCCATCAACGTGCGCTACGGACTGGGACTGGGCAGCACGGCCAGCATCTACCTCTTTGCAGGTCCGCAGTTTGGCTTCAACGTCGGCAGCAAGGACTTCAAGTGGACCGATGGCTCGAGCTACGCCCTCAAGTCCACGCAGTTCAGCCTTAACGTAGGTCTCGGTGTGATGCTGATGAACCACTTGCAGCTGTCGGCCAACTACAACATAGCACTTGGCAAGACCGGCGAACTGACTCCGGGAACCGTAATCAAGGACATTGTGAAGGGCTCGAAGGTCGACGAGGGCCGCATCAACGCATGGCAGATTTCGGCTGCCTACCTCTTCTAAGCATCGCAAGGGGGAGCTAATCAGGCCGTAAACCGGCCATAAAGACCATAAGCCGATGGCGCAAAGACTTTGTGCCATCGGCTTTTTCAGTTCCGAAAATTCTGCGCATTACGTTCGGAGAAGCTTTGTATGTAGGCGGAAAAACCTTAATTTTGCACCACCTTATTATTATATAGTAGTCCGTTGCCGCGCTACGTAAACGTCATATTGCCCCTGCCGCTCGAGGGAGAGTTCACCTACAGCGTGCCGGACGACCTGCAGGCGCAGGTCGCTGTGGGCGTGCGCGTAGTGGTTCCGCTGGGCAAGTCTAAGACCTATGTGGCTCTCGTCACTGCCGTTCTCGACTCCCTGCCCGAGCCGCTCCTTGCCTCCGGCCAGGCCGACAAGGTGCGCCCGCTGCATCAGGTGGCCGACGATGCGCCCGTGGTGCTCGACAGTCAGCTCGAGCTTTGGCGGTGGATAGCCGACTACTATATGTCGCCCATCGGCGAAGTGATGAAGGCTGCCCTGCCTTCGGGCATGAAACAGGAAGACGGCTACGTGCCGAAGACCGAGACATGGGTGAGCCTTGCCGAGCCTTTCCGCAGCGAAGAGGCTCTCCATCTGGCCCTCGATATGCTTCGCCGCGCACCGCGACAGCGCGACATCATGCTCACTTTGATAGAAATGATGCCTGCTGCCGACTACTCGTTCACCCTCTCGCGCGACGAGCTGCTCAACTCCTCGCACTCCACTCCACTTGCTTTCCGCCAGCTACAGGAGCGCGGCATACTCGTGACCTACCAGCGCGAGGTGGGCCGGCTCAACCGTGGCGGAGAGCCTTCGCCGCAAAACATCAAGCCGCTCACGCCTCCGCAGGCCGATGCCTACAACCGGCTGCTCGTAGAGATGATGGCCCACAGGGTGACGTTGCTCCACGGTGTCACCTCGAGCGGCAAGACCGAGCTCTACATCCACCTCATACAGCGCGCCATCGACCGCGGCGAGCAGGTGCTCTACCTGCTTCCCGAGATAGCGCTCACGGTGCAGATCACCACCCGCCTGCAGCGAGTCTTCGGCAGACGGCTGGGAATCTACCACTCCAAATACAGCGATGCCGAGCGTGTGGAGATATGGCAGAAGCAGCTCTCAGCCTCTCCCTACGACGTGATACTGGGCGCGCGGTCGGCCTGTCTGCTGCCTTTCCAGCGGCTCGGGCTGGTCATCATCGACGAAGAACACGAAAACTCGTTCAAGCAGCAGGACCCGGCACCGCGCTATCATGCCCGTTCCACGGCAATAATGATGGCCCACATGAGCGACGCACGGGTGGTGCTGGGCACGGCCACGCCCTCCGTGGAGAGCTATCACAACGCCATGAGCGGCAAGTTTGGCCTCGTGGAACTGACGCAGCGCTATCAGGGCATAGAGCTTCCGCGCATAGAGGTGGTCGACATCAAGGACCTCCGCCGGCGAAAGATGATGAACGGCCCCTTCTCTCCGCAGCTGCTGGCTGCCATGAGGACCACTTTCGAGCGAGGCGAGCAGGCCATCCTGTTCCAGAACAGGCGCGGATTTGCCCCCATGATAGAGTGCAGGGAGTGCGGATGGGTGCCGAAGTGCCAGAACTGCGACGTGTCGCTCACGCTTCACAAGAACCTTAATATGCTGACGTGCCACTACTGCGGCTTCACCTATCCCGTGCCGCAGAAGTGCCCCAACTGCGAGAGCACCGACCTGCGGGGCCGCGGCTATGGCACCGAAAAGATAGAAGACCAGGTGCAGACCATCTTCCCCGACATCAAGGTGGCGCGCATGGACCTCGACACCACACGCACACGAACGGCCTACGAGCGCCTTATCAGCGACTTCTCGCAGGGCAAGACGCAGCTGCTCATAGGCACGCAGATGGTCACTAAGGGCCTCGACTTCGACCGGGTGTCGCTCGTGGGCATACTCGATGCCGATGCCATGCTCAACTATCCCGACTTCCGAAGCTACGAACACGCCTTTATGATGATGGCGCAGGTGGCCGGACGTGCCGGGCGCAAGGGGCGGCAGGGGCTTGTTATCCTGCAGACGCGCAACCCGGAGCTGCCCGTCGTGGAGCAGGTGGTGGCCAACGACTATGCCGGTTTCTACCGAAGCCTGCTCGCCGAACGCCGCGACTTCTGCTATCCGCCATACTTCAGGCTCGTATATGTCTACCTGAAGCATCGCCACGACGACCTTGTCAGCACGGCGGCAACCGAGCTGGCAGGGCGCATGAGGCAGGTGTTCGGCAAGCGCGTGCTCGGTCCCGACAAGCCGGCAGTGGCTCGGGTGAAGCAGCTGCACATAAGGAAGATAGTGCTCAAGGTGGAAACGGCTGCCGACTATCGCCGCGTGCGAACGGCTCTGCGCACCATTCAGGCTCAGCTTATGGCCGACAAGCGCTACTCGCAGCTGCAAATCTACTTCGACGTTGACCCACAGTAAAGCCCCCCTCGGTCCCCCCAAGGGGGGGAAGAGGGGTTTATAGGGCTTATAAGTCTTATGGGACTTATAGGTCTTATCGGTCTTATGAGAAAGCCTTTCAGCCTCCCTCCCTTGGAGAGGGGTAGGGGGTGGGTCGGTAATATGGCCCATATTGGTCGGTAATATGGCCCATATTGGTCGGTAATATGGCCCATATTACTTTGCCGAAAGGCGGTAATTTCAGCTCGCAAAAGTTATTTCTTTGTGATATATTTGGACGGAATAACCTTTTTCCCTACCTTTGTGGCATAGGAATTAACCATTTATTCATTATTTAACCATCTAAATCAAGACGAAATGAAAAAGATTTCAGTTATGGCAGTAGCGTTGGCAGCAGGCGTTTTCGTGCTGAGCAGCTGCAACGGCAAGAGCAACGGAGCTGGCGGCGATGCTGACAGCACCAAGGTAGACTCAGTTAAGATGTCGAGCATGGGCTCGTGGGACTATCCCGAGGGCTCTGCGCTCCAGAACCCCGACGACATCTCGTGCGTACTCTATGCCAGTTCATACAATAGCAGTATGAAAAAGAACGAGGATCCGGCTGAAACAACTCACATTTTCTACAAGGCTGACTTCGTGAAGGCAGGCGAAACAAAGTCTACTATCAAGTCAATCAGCGAAGAGTATGAGATTCCCAACTCGCTCATCATTCCTTTCTACAAGGGCGCAAAGGCCAAGAAGGGAGACATCGTGCTCACTTGGTGGCAGGGAGGAAGCGGTATGCAGCGCGCTATCGTTGTTGACGACGCTCGTCCCGAGGAGCCGAAGGTATGCTATCTCGACCTGGACTTCAAGGGCGACGGTACCGGTCTGGCTGAGAAAGAAGGTGAGGTTACTCTGAAGCCCAACTCATTTGCAGTGATCGAGGACGGCCAGTGGGTTCCCGGAGCCAATCTCGTAGTCAATGACGGCACCGAGCAGAAGGAAGGTACGCTGCTCAACGTAGCTGGCGACAAGGTTCTCTACGACGGATTTGCAGGCAAGGTGAAGGTTGCAAAGAAGAGCGACTGCCAGCTCGTGCCCGTTAAGCAGAGCCTCAAGGCTGGCGATGCTGTCAAGGCTGTATGGGTAGGCAGCTGGAACGCTGACTATTCTGTTGTCAAGGTTGACGAGAAGGTTGGCCGCGTATGGGTTAAGGACAAGAACGGTCGCGAGGAAATCAAGAGTGTTCTTGAGGTTCTCAAATAACAAGAACTCGCTTACAAGCACAATAGAAGAGGGCAGACCATCAGGGTCTGCCCTCTTTCCGTATCAAATTATTCATTCTTCTGTTTAATCTCCCTTCCCTTATGGAGGGGCAGTGTGCGTGTTCTCTTTTCCAATCCCCCCTCCCTTAAAGAGGGTCGGTGCGTGTTCTCCTTTCCAATCCCCCTCCCTTAAAGAGTGTCGGTGCGTGTTCTCCTTTCCAATTCCCCCTCCCTTAAAGAGGGTCGGTTAGTGTTCTCCTTTCCAATTCCCCCTCCCTTGGGGAGGGGTAGGGGGTGGGTGTTTTCCAATCCCCCCTCCCTTGGGGAGGGGTAGGGGGTGGGTGCTTGGGTCCGCGTGTGGCTTCTTGTCTTTTAGAAGTTACACTCCACGCCCACGCCGATAACCTTGTTTGAGCGTGTGAACGTGTCGCTGACACCCTCGGTGGGGTAGTTCTTACGCTCGTAGTTGCTGTAGTTGGTCTGGAAGTAGGCCGCGCTGAGCTTCACGTTGCTGGCTACCTGATACTTGAAGCCGAAGCCCAGGCTGTAGGAGTTCACTACAAACGACATATCGTTCATGTATTCGTCGGTGAGCTGGTAGCGTGTGAGCTGTCCGCCGGCTGAGATGGTGAGACGCTTGGTTACGTCCCACTCGGCTCCGCCGAGGTATTCGTTGGTTCCTCCCTTGAGTTTCTCCTGAGTGTTGCCGTACCATTTGCAGTTCTTGTCGTAGAAATGGTGGTAGCCCAGGTTCACTCTCACGTTGTCGATGATGCTCCACTGTGCTCCGATGGCAAGCAGTGCAGGCGAGTCTTCGCCCACTTTCTCTCCGTCGCGGAACTTGTTCACGGCTGCAATCTCGCTCGCCTCGTTCACGGTAGACTCGTTCTTCATGTGCATCTGGGTCTTGAACTCATACTTGGCAGCTATGTTGAAGTTGCCGAAGCGGTAGTCGATGCCGATGATCGGGGCTATTCCCAGTCCGGTCTGGTTGCAGAGCAGGTTCACTCCCTCGGAGTATTTCTGTAGCTGGTTGAGGCTTTTGCTTGTGCCTTGGAGTGTCTGCTGTGTTGCCTCGAGCTTAGCTTTCTTGACCATAAGCTCCTCGGGAGGGGTGACTCCGGCATCGGTGTATTGCTTTATACCAGCATCAACCTGTGCTATTGCGCCTGCTACGGTGTTTATTCCGCCGTCGACCAAGGCCGTCGACTGCTGCATGAAGCTGCCGAAGTTGACCCATCCGGCTGCCGTGTTCACCTGAATGTTGCTAATCTTGGCTTTGTAGGTGGCATTGCCGTAGAGCAGTCGCAGACCGCCGTAGACCGAAAGGTTGGGCGTAATCTTGTAGGCTGCGCCCACCTGCACTCCGAAGTAGTACTGGCGGCCCTGCATATATCCGTCCATATCGTAGCCTTTCACTCCGGGAGCAGGCTGTCCGAGGGCCAGTGCCAGCTGGTCGAGGCCCTGTAGCTGGTGGGCTATGCCGCCCACAACGCTCTCGAAGGAGCCCAGACCGTCGGCAAACTCACACTTGCCGCCGCCGCCCGGCACCGAGAGATTGAGCTGCACGCTCCAGTTGCCCTTGTTCCAGGCACCCTGAAGCGAGGGGATGCACGGTGCATCGGCTACTCCCTCGAACACTTTTGTGCTCTTGTTCTCGTTTTTGCGCCCCAGCGCAAACATTGGATTGGTAGAAGTTATGGTGCGTGTCTGGTGGGCATACTGCCAGTTGAAGGCGAGGTGGAACCCTTCAGGGAGGAAAGCAACGCCTGCCGGGTTGCTGTAGACTCCGTCGAGGCCTATCGCGCCGTCGCGGGCCGGGTTGCGGAGGAAGTCAATACTTTGGTTGGTGTTTGTCAGGATGCCTCCTGCAAAGGCAGAGGCACTGGCTGCCAGCAGCATGGCCGAGCAGAGAATTGTTTTCTTATTCATACAAAATACCTATTTTCTTAACGGCTGCAAAGGTACTTTCTCTATTCGGAAACTTTTTAAAGAATTAACATTGATTAACCAAAAGCTGCACAGTTTCTTTGCATCTGAGCAGTTTTGCTTGATTTACGACAAGCGTTTTGCGCACTTCGGCGCAATTTGTGTAATAATCTCAGTAGCTTGCTCCATGCTCCTTCGGCTCTTTTGTGTATGTCGGTGAGGATGTTTTAAATAGCTGAATGTTGCTTGCCGTTTGCCGAAAAAGTGCTAACTTTGCCTTGAAGGTGGCTTCTTGAGCCGCCGGAAGTAGAATAACAGTTAATCACAACAAAAAAACAACAATCACAATGAGAAGAATCTTGATTATGCTTGCTGTCACGATGCTGTCCGTCATGGCATCGCAGGCCCAGACTTGGGACAGCCTTTATGATGCGGCAAAGGGCATAGAGCGGTCGTGGAAGTCGAAATCGCTGAAGGTGGGCAATGCCTATCCGCAGGCTAAAGTACACAACTTTGCCTATGCTTTCTGCTCTGCCTATCCGCAGTATAAGCCTTGTGCCAACCTGCTCAAGTATCTGAAGAATATCGCTGCCTACAATCCATACAAGGATGAGTACAGCATCAACGATGCTCCGCGCAACGGTTTCATCAACTCCGACATGGGATATCAGGTGGAAGTCTGCCTTGAGGTGTGTTACTGGAAGCGCACCAACGGCCACTCGCTGGTGGGAGTGCTGATAAGAGTGGGCCAGGAAGCGGAAGATTCGCCCACCTACTGCCTGCCGATGTTCTACGATTACAACCCGTCGAAGGGCATCATGACACCCGATGTGGCAGTTGCCAATACCGTGAAGCAGCTTGTCGGGAAGCTCAAGGGCAATTCTGACGTCTTTCTGCCCAAGGAAGGAAAGGACATTCAGGTTATGACGACGACATATTATGGTCCGGAGGTCGACGACTTCAAGTATAAAGAGCGGCTGCTCAAGTGGACGGGCAACAGCTTCAGGTAGTTTTCACATATTTATATACATACAATGAACCCCGTGTCGGCCTGTTGGCAACACGGGGTTCTGTGTCTTTGTATCGTCAGTATCGCGTTTCCCGGGTTAGAACTCTGCGTTCTTAGGAGTGCGCGGGAACGGTATCACGTCGCGTATGTTCTGCATACCGGTCACGAAGAGCACCAGACGCTCGAAGCCCAGACCAAATCCGCCGTGGGGACAGGTGCCGAAGCGGCGGGTGTCCAGATACCACCACATATCCTTCATGGGGATGTTGCGGCGTTCTATCTCGCCCATCAGCTTGTCGTAGTTCTCCTCGCGCACCGAGCCGCCAATGATTTCTCCAATCTGCGGGAACAGTACGTCGGTGCCCTGAACGGTCTTTCCGTCTTCGTTTATCTTCATGTAGAAGGCCTTTATGTCCTTCGGATAGTCGGTCATGATAACCGGTTTCTTGAAGTAATGCTCCACAAGATAGCGCTCGTGCTCGCTTGCGAGGTCCATGCCCCATGATACCGGGAACTCGAACTTGTGCCCCTTGGCAACTGCTTCCTCGAGAATCTTGATGCCTTCGGTATACGGCAGGCGCACGAACTCTTCCTTGACAACTCCCTGAAGACGCTCGAGCAGAGTCTTGTCGATCATCTTGTTGAGGAATTCAAGGTCGTCCTTGCAGTTGTCCAATGCCCATTGCACGCAGTACTTTATGAAGTCTTCCTCGAGATCCATCAGGTCGTCGAGGTCAATGAAGGCCACTTCGGGTTCAATCATCCAGAACTCTGCCAGGTGGCGAGGGGTGTTGGAATTCTCTGCCCGGAACGTGGGGCCAAAGGTGTAGATGGCTCCCAGTGCCGTTGCGCCAAGCTCGCCCTCGAGCTGTCCGCTCACGGTGAGCGACGTCATCTTGCCGAAGAAATCGTCGTCGTAGATGATTCGTCCCTCGTCGTCTTTCTCCAAGCGATATAGGTTCTTGGTTGTCACCTGGAACATCTGGCCTGCTCCCTCTGCGTCGCTTGCTGTAATGAGCGGCGTATGGAAGTAGAAGTAGCCGTGGTCGTGGAAGTATTTGTGGATGGCTATGGCCATGTTGTGGCGTATTCGCATCACAGCACCGAAGGTGTTGGTGCGCAGTCGCAGGTGGGCGTGCTGCCTCATGTACTCGAAACTCTGGCCTTTCTTCTGCATGGGGTAGTCGTTTCCGCAGGTTCCGAAGAGCTTGATGCTCTCAGTCTGTATCTCCACGGTCTGCCCTTTGCCCTGACTCTCCACGAGAGTGCCGCTTGCGCTGATGCACGCGCCGGTGGTGATGTCCTTCAGAAGGTCTGCATCGAACTTCGCGGGGTCCACTACGAGCTGGATGTTCTTGATGGTAGAGCCGTCGTTGAGGGCGATGAAGTCAACAGCCTTGCTGCTGCGGTGGGTACGCACCCAGCCCATCACCGTTATCTCACGACCAAACTCGCTGCACTCCAGCGCATCAATTATTTTTGTCCGTTTCATAGATTTATTGATATTGCTTGCCTTTTCAGGCATCTTATGGGCTATATATATAATAAGGTGTTACACTCTCGGCCTACTCGAAGGCACCCATTCTGAGGATGTCGACCTCTTTCTCGGTGAGGAAACGCCAGTCGCCGCGGCGCAGATGCTTCTTCGTGAGTCCGGCAAACTGTACTCGGTCGAGTTTCACCACGCGGTAGCCGAGAGTCTCGAAAATACGCCTTACGATACGGTTCTTGCCGCTGTGTATCTCGATGCCCACCTGTGTCTTGTCCTCGGGCTTTGGATAGTCGATGGCATCGGCCTTGATTTCGCCGTCGTCGAGCTGTATGCCGTTGGCTATCTGCTGCATGTCGTAGGCTGTTACCTCCTTGTCGAGGAACACGTGGTAGACTTTCTTCTTCAGGAACTTAGGATGTGTGAGCTTGCTTGCCAGTTCGCCGTCGTTGGTGAACAGCAGCACGCCGGTGGTATTGCGGTCGAGGCGTCCCACGGGGTATATGCGCTCGGGGCAGGCATCCTTTACAAGATCCATGACGGTCTTGCGCTGCTGTGGGTCATCGCTCGTCGTGACATAGTCTTTGGGCTTGTTGAGCAGGATGTAGACCTTCTTCTCGATGCTCACGGGTGCGTCCTTGAACACTATCTCGTCGGAGCGCAGCACCTTGGTACCCAGTTCCGTGACTACCTCACCGTTCACTTTGACGAGTCCCTGCTGTATGAATTCGTCGGCTTCGCGCCTGCTGCACACTCCGGCATTGGCCAGATAGCGGTTCAGACGTATGGGCTCGTTGGGGTCTATGTGGTCTTCCTTGTATTCGATGCGCTTCTTCAGGCTATATTTAGCTGAGGGATCGTACTCCAGTGTGTGCTGGCGGAAGTTGCGCTTGCGTTTCTGCTGTCCGTACTGTGGGCGCTGACCATACTGCTGTCGCTGCTGATAGCCACCCTGCTGACGGCCTTCGGCGTTGTAGCCCTGCCTTGGCTGGAAGCCTTGACGCGGCTGGAAGCCCTGTCGCTGCTGGTTGTAGCCCTGACGCGGCTGGTAGTTCTGGCGCGGACGATATTCGTTTTCGCCCTCTTCGCCCTGCTGGTTGTAGCGCGGACGATAGTTCTGCTGGTATCCCTGCTTGTAGTTGTTGCGCTGCTGATAGCCTCCCTGTCGTGGCTGATAGCCCTGTCTGGGCTGGTATCCGCCCTCCTCGTTCTGCTGGTTGTAGCGTGGGCGATAGCCTCCGGCAGGTCTCTGCTGGTAGCCCTGTCGCTGCTGATAGCCGTTTTGCTGGTGTCTGGGGCGATAGCCGCCCTGCGAGGTCTGGTTGCTGTTTTGCAGGTTAGAGCCGAAACCTTCGGGACGGAAGCCGTTTTCGCCAGCTGGCTTGTAGTCGGAGGAGTAAGTCCGTGTGGTTCGGATGCGCGGACGTTGTGGCCGTCCGCCTGCACGAAAGTCGTTCTCTGTGTGCTCATGCTTGCCTGTTTGGTAGCCCTCGCGGCTGCCCTCACTTGCTTCGGCAGCATGGTTAGCGGTTTTTTCTAATTCTTCTGACATGGTTGTGTTGTGTTAGCAGGCCTCACGGCCTTGGTTCTTGAATTGGTTTTAATGAATGATATGATAATATGTGTTATTACATTCCAGTGTAGTTCTGTGGTGTTATCGCCATGAGCTCGGCCTTCACGCTGTCGCTCACGTCGAGCGTCTGTATGAAGTTGTGGATTGTTTGCTCTGTCATCTTCTCGTTGGTGCGCGTCAGAGCCTTCAGTGCCTCGTAGGGATGGGGATAGGCTTCGCGGCGGAGGATGGTCTGGATGGCTTCTGCCACCACTGCCCAGGTGTTGTCGAGGTCGGCCTGCAGCTTCTCCTTGTTGAGTATAAGCTTGCGGAGACCCTTCAGAGTGCTTTGTATTGCGATCACTCCATGGCCGATGGGCACTCCTATGTTGCGCAGGACGGTGGAGTCGGTGAGGTCGCGCTGCAGGCGGCTCACGGGCAGTTTCTGTGCCAGGAACTGCAACAGTGCGTTGGCTACGCCGAGGTTTCCTTCCGAGTTTTCAAAGTCGATGGGGTTCACCTTGTGGGGCATTGCGCTCGAACCTACCTCCCCGGCCTTGATCTTCTGCTTGAAATAGTCCATTGATATGTACATCCAGAAGTCGCGGTCGAGGTCGATGATGATGGTGTTTATGCGTCGGATGCCGTCGAAGATGGCTCCGAGATAGTCGTAGTTGCTTATCTGAGTGGTGAACTGTTCGCGCCTGAGTCCCAGCTTCTCGCTGACGAAACGGTTTCCGAACTCGCGCCAGTCGAACTCCGGGTAGGCCACGTGGTGGGCATTGAAGTTGCCTGTGGCTCCTCCGAACTTAGCCGTGAGGGGCAGCGCGCGCAGCAGTTTAAGCTGCTCTTCGAGTCGGTAGACGTAGACTGCCACTTCCTTTCCGAGCCGTGTGGGCGAGGCGGGCTGGCCGTGGGTCTTGGCAAGCATAGGCACGTCGCGCCACTCCTCGGCATAGCTCTGCAGCTGTGCTATCAGTTCTTCGGTCTGCGGCAGCACCACATCCTCGAGCGCTTCCTTCATCGAAAGGGGCACGCTGGTGTTGTTGATGTCCTGCGAGGTGAGGCCGAAGTGGATAAATTCCTTGTAGCTGTCGAGTCCGCCAATGGCATCGAACTGCTCTTTTATGAAGTATTCCACGGCTTTCACGTCGTGGTTGGTAGTGCGTTCAATCTCTTTCACCCTTGCGGCGTCGGCAGTAGAGAAGTTGCGGTAGATGTCGCGCAGCCTGTCGAAGAGACTGTTGTCGAACTCCTTGAGTTGGGGCAGGGGCAGTTCGCAGAGCGTGATGAAATATTCTATCTCAACACGCACACGGTATCTGATAAGTGCATACTCCGAAAAATAATCTGCCAGTTTCTCTGTCTTGCTTCTGTAGCGGCCATCAATGGGCGATATTGCTGTTAAAATGTCCAGCTCCATACTAATAATACTAATGTGTTATCTTGTCTTGAATTATCTCGGTATGAGGTTCTTGCTTTCTCTTCTTGGGCGCAAAAGTACAAATAATAATTGTAAGTGTAGAAAGTTTTTTTCTTAAACTTGGTTTAAAAGCAAAAAATCCTGATGCCGAAAGGCAACAGGATTGTCGCTGTGTGGGCGTTGACGGATTCGAACCGCCGACCCTCTGCTTGTAAGGCAGATGCTCTAAACCAGCTGAGCTAAACGCCCGTGCTTCCTCAAAAGCGATGCAAAGGTATGGCTTTTCGGCGATACTGCCAAATTTTTCCGCACTTTTTTTGCTTTCGCAGGCAATTATGTGGCAGTCGGAGCAT